>Ga0114999_10002462_pt1 | contig 24324 bp, 30 predicted proteins | sample ArcticOcean_MG_C_3_FD_89820 | JGI IMG/M metagenome (GOLD analysis project Ga0114999, IMG submission 89820) | Marine microbial communities from western Arctic Ocean - ArcticOcean_MG_CB8_126 | ecosystem: Environmental > Aquatic > Marine > Oceanic | place: Arctic Ocean: Canada Basin | collected...
ATATCGGTCGGTGCGTGAGCGCCAATCACCTGGCCGTCCACCAGTCGCCCGTCGGCGAGCCGGACGTCGACGAGATCGCCCGCCGTGTCGATCACGTGCGCGGCTGTGAGGATGAATCCGGACGCGTGATAGATGACGCCGGATCCGAGCGCCCCTCCCGCCTCAATCTGGACGACCGTCGGACCAACCGCCGCTGCGATCTCGGTGACGAGTTGCAAGGCCGGCGCGGGGGCGGCTGTAACCGGCGGGAGCGTGGTTGTCGTCGGCACACTGGTGGTGCTCGGCGGGAGCGTAGGTGCAGATGTTGTGGCAGGCGGCACGATGCTGGTAGTTGTAGTTGTTGTCGTCGTTGTTGCCACCGGGGCGGGGCTGCCGATCGCCGTCGATTGATCGTTGGTTTCGTCGGGAGCCGTGATCCGACCGATGGCGAACGCCGCGAGCACCACAACAACTGCGGCACCGAGTCCGGCCAGAAACCGTGGCCACCTTCTGCGGGAATCGATCGCGGACAGCCGCGAATGGATCGACGCGATGGTCTCATCCATATCACCGAGACGGGCGCCAACATGGTCGACATCGGGCGGCTGAGGCCCGACCTCAATGGAAGCAAAACGAGCCTCGGAATCGTCGACGGGTCCGGGATCCGTGAGTTCGTCGCCGGCGGGCGCGACGCGACCGATTACATGATCATCGGCAGGCAAGCCGGCGTCGGGCGGCAGTTCTCGATCGCCCGTCTCACCGCCGTCGGTACGGTCGTCCGGGTGCTCATCATCGAGAATGGCGGTAATCCTTTTGGCGGCGAAAGCTGGGGGTCCCTGTATAGCCCATCTCAGGGTCTTTCTGATAAGAGTCGGGTGAGAACGGGGCAAGAGGCGCGGCCTGAATCGGTCCCCGCGACCGTACGGCCGCGCGGGACTCCGATGGTGATGCCGGTCCAAAGCGTGGTCAGCGACGCTCCCCAGTGGTAAATCGGCCTCTCGATCCTGATGGTGGTGCTCGCTTACATAGGTGTCGCCAGACTCGGCAGCCACATCTACACCGGAGCTATTTTGAGGCCGGGCTCAAAGGTCAACCTTGGCGATGCGTGGCGGACCTCCCGCGGATAGGCTGGGGCAGCGGCTTGAGATCCTGGTGCATTGGCTTGAGAACAAGGTGCCACATGCCGATAGCCAGAAATAGCGATCGGAAGGAAAACATTCGATGTCGAAATTCCTTGTTGCGCTCGCGGCGATCGGGCTGATCTTCCTACTCCTTGTCACCGTCGTTGCCCCGGCAACGCCCGAAGGAAGCTTCTTGAACGATTTTGGCAAGGACGTTCGTGATTCCATGGCCGGGTGGTTCGGAAACCCGGTCTAGCTCGAGCAGGCGCTAGAGACGCTCCGCGATTCCTTCAGCAGCGCTTCCGGCCGACCATAAAAGTCGCCAGCGATTGCCGTGAGGCCTCCCGATCCATTCGACCATCGGCCAGGGCAGTCTCACGATCTCAAGCAGCTTGAAGGTTTCCTTCTCTAGAAGCACACCGAGCAAGTAGTCGGCATCACTTCCACCGACTACGTCAAATGTCGTCGCAGCAGTGAGCACGGCGACGGTTCTCGCGGTGACCTTGTACCCAACACTGTCATGAGACCACAGGAGGTCGCCGTCATCCGCGGCCCGTGCCGGGCGCTCAGTCAGATGCAGCCGCTCGCGGGCGATCGTTCAGGCCAATTGATGGATCCGGCGGGTATCGCGTTCTGGCACGCTGCCTTTACGAAGGGTGCTGCGTATCTCGGAGCTTTGCATGACGGGTCGAGCCTATAAGTTCGGTGCATCGGTTGCCACGGCACGGGCACGGTCCTTTCGGAATACTCGCATCATTCCGCCGTGTTTCCATGGGCATGATGCGACTCCTCGACGCAGTGCCGTGGTACCTGATTGCCACATTCGATGCCGCCGGCCTCCTCGCCCTCTTCGCGGCAGTACCCGGCTCCAGGCTCCGGCAGCCGAACGCTGCGCTCGTCGCCGGGATAATCTATGCCGCAGCAGCGGCCATCGTGGCTGCGCTATGGGCGGGAGAGCAGCTCTGACCGACGAAGCATGGCCATACGGACAGCCCGAGATCGGCCAAACAGCGGAGCGGTCCAGACGGATCGATGCGGGCGACATCGAACGTTTTGCGGAGCTGAGCGGTGACCGCAACCCCATCCATTTCGACTCGGTCGCAGCCGGGCACACCGAATTCGGCGAGATCGTAGTCCAAGGCAGTATCACCACCGCCATCCTCAATGCCGTGGTTTCGGAGGATCTGCCAGGCCCCGGGAGTGTGTTCATGAGCGTCAACTGGAACTTCACGGCTCCGGTGCGCCCGGGCGACACCATCACGGGACGCGTCGAGGTCACGAAGGTTCGGCGAGACAAACCGGTTACCGAACTGGCAACAACCGCCGTCCGCGACGATGGCGTGTTAGTGCTCGAGGGCAGCGCCGTCTGTTACACGTTTCCGTTGAACGCATCCACTGAGAACTGACCAGCGCTTGAGATGTACTACTCGTCGAGAAGGCGCACTTCGTCGCGCACGACCGACCCTCCGATCGCGGCTCGGCCATCTCCCCACTGCAGTTCAATACGTGAAGGATGGCCCATCTCCTCGCCCTGGCTGATCGTCAATCGGCCGCGGGGCTCGCCCCTTTCGGTGAAAAGGCGCGCCAAAGCCACCGCCGCACTACCGGTGGCCGGGTCCTCCGGTATTCCGCTGCCGGGTGCGAAGAACCGGCAACGCACCCGGTTCTCGTCGCGGGCGAACACGAGTGTGCCGAACCGTTCGCGCAACACTGTCATATCGGGCCGAACGGAAGCGACAGCCTCTGGCGAAGCCAACTCGACCAGGACGTACTCCTTCGGAAGCAGCAATGCGTCGGCCGACACAACCCCGGTGATGCCGACGCGGGACACGAAGCTGCCCACACCATTAGGGGGCGCCATGGTGGCGTCGATGGCTACCTCCACCCAGGTGATCGCGCCCTCAAGGCTTATCGACGCCTCGCCGCCCGCGTAGCGGAGGCGTTGCACCCCTCCCGGCCCAATGACGGTCAAGCACCAAGCTCCCCCGACCAGGGGATGGCCGGCAAATGACAGCTCCTCGGACGGCGTGAATATGCGGACGAACGGAACGCCCGCATCAGCCCAGTCAACGAAAACCGACTCGGAGAACCCAAGATGGGCGGCGATTCGTTGCATAGCCCCGTCGTCTAGATCAACGAGATCGTTGACTATTCCGAGGTGGTTGCCACCTTCACCGTCCCGCGTAAAAACCCGCACAACCGTGCATCCCCGTGCCACGCCACCACAATAGTTCGGGGTGACCGCCGGGCAGCACTCGCCGGATCCAACGCCGCTAGCGTCACCCTCGTGGATGCCGTCGACGTGCTCGGACTCAACACGCTTCTAGCCCAGCTGATCCTCGCGGTGGGCGCCGCCATGGTCATCGGCAATGGGTTTGCCATCTACCAGCATGCCAGAGGCCGCACCCCGGAAAAGGCCGGTGGTGAGTTTCGCCCGAGCCGCGCCTGGTGGTTGCTCACCGTCGGGGTTCTGATCTCGGCATGGGGCGGAGCGAGCTTGGCGGGCTGAGCTTGGCGGGCTGAGCGAGCCGTGACGATGGAGCGGGTGAGGGGAATCGAACCCCCGTATCAAGCTTGGGAAGCTTGTGTTCTGCCATTGAACTACACCCGCCGGCCGCCAGATTGTAGTGATCGGGTCCTTGCCAGAACGAAGAGGGCCATCGACTTTCCGGCGGTCGTCGCGGAGGCAACTACCCTCGGTCTGTAATGATCTTCTCCGACCGAACAATCAAAGAGGCGATCTCGGCAGGGCGGATAGTCATCGACCCGTACGACGAGGCGATGGTTCAGCCCTCGAGCATCGACTTGCGATGTGCTGCCGAGTTCCGGGTTTTTGTGAACCACCGGTATCCGCTCATCGACCCGAAGGCAGACCAGCCCTATCTAACCGCGACCGTCTCGGGAGCGCCGGAGGAGCCCTTCATTCTCCACCCGGGAGAGTTCGTCCTTGGTTCAACCAAGGAGGTGGTAGGCCTCGCCGACGACATCGTGGCGCGCCTCGAAGGGAAGTCCAGCCTCGGAAGGATCGGACTACTGATTCATTCCACCGCGGGCTTCATCGACCCCGGTTTCAAGGGACAGCTGACGCTGGAACTGTCCAACGTGGCGAATCTGCCTATAGCGATCTACCCGGGGATGAAAATTGGGCAGGTCAGCTTTTATCAATTGAGTACACCTGCGGAGCATCCGTATGGGTCCGCCGGGGCGGGATCGAAGTACCAGGGCCAAACCGGACCGACAGCCAGCCGGGTACACCGCGATTTCAAAGACGGATCTGCCGAGTAGCAACCTGCGGCCAGGTGGAAGCCGTGGGACTCGACGCTAGGCGCCGACGACCGCAGCCCATGACTGCACGGCGAGCACCCGACGGATTTGGGCTTCGTCGAAAACGACCACAACTGCGACCGATCACGGCCGCGACCGCCTACTGTCGCCGTTCATGGATGCTTCCCACGTAATACTTCGCGTCACCGACATGGACCGCGCCGTCTCGTTCTATCGCGATATCGTCGGCCTCGTAGCCCTGACGACGTCGCCGATCTTCTCTTTCTTTGACCTGGGATCGATCCGGCTCGCGCTCAACGTCGGGGACGCGCCTGACCCGAAAACGACGACCGAGATAGTGCTCGAGGTGGACGACATCCTCGTTTCGTATCGCGAGATGAGCGAGCGCGGAGTCTCGTTCCTGGTCGAGCCCCGAGCCGTAATGGCGGACGGAACACGCGAGCTGCATGCCGCCCACTTTCGCGATCCCGACGGGCATCTCTGGAGTATCACCGGCTGGACTTAGCTGCGGTACGAACCCATTCACAGCTAGAGCTGAGGCGAGATATCTAGTCACTTTGTGCGACGCCAGTATGTGTCTCGGGATATGCCGGTCTAGGGCCGATCTTGTAGACACAAACTCGAACGGTGTTCCCTCCAAGGAACACGAAGACGGGGGACCCCTTCCCCCCGAACTCCTCAGAGCGGCCGTCCGGGATCTTGAAACAGCCTCCCACCCCCATGGGAGGCTGTTTCGGGTTCGACCCGGCAGCCGTCTCGGCAGGTGCAGGCCTACCGCAGCTCGATCTGCCGGCGAAAATGTCTTGGATACGCTGATGGGCTTTGAGCGATGGCGCGCTCAAACGACCGGTGTGTCACGGCCCATGTCGGCAAACAGGGTGAATTCGGGCAGAAAGGTCATATCGACACGACCGATCGCGCCCTGCCGATGTTTGGCAATGTTCAACTCCGCTATCCCCTTGGCGTCCTTTGCCTCGGGGTGGTAGTACTCGTGGCGGTAGATGAACATCACAACGTCCGCGTCTTGCTCGATGGCCCCGCTCTCGCGCAAGTCTCCAAGGCGCGGACGCTTCTCCTCCCTGGATTCGAGTGAGCGATTCAACTGCGATAGGGCGATGATGGGCACCTCGAGTTCCCGGGCCAGGTTCTTCAGACTACGGCTGATATAAGCGATCTCTTGTTGCCGGTTCTCGCCGCCGGAGCCCTGCATGAGCTGGAGATAGTCGACGATGATGAGGCCCAATCCGGGCCGGCGGCGCATCCTGCGGGACTTTGCCCTGATTTCAGTAACCGTGAGCCCGGGTGAGTCGTCGACGTAGATAGGTTTCTTGTACAACACGCTTGCCGCGTTCGAGAGTTTGGAGAAGTCGCTCTCGGTAAGCCGTCCACTACGGAGTCGTTGCGAATCAATACGACCTTGAGCACACAACATCCTGGTGACAATCTCTTCACGGCTCATCTCGAGCGAGAACACTGCAACGGGGATATCGTTCACTGCAACGTTTTGAGCGATGTTCAATGCCAGCGAAGTCTTGCCCATGCCAGGACGCGAGGCGACGATTAGGAGGTTGGTGGGGTGCAGGCCCGCCAGCTTGCGATCGAGGTCACGGAATCCGGTGGGGGTGCCGGTCACCTCGAGGCCACGGCGGTTCAGCTCCTCAGCGTTTTCGATGGCGGGCCCAAGGAGGGGATCGATCGGCGCCAGTCCGTCGCCAACCCGTCGCTCGGATACTGCAAACACAACCTGTTCAGATCGGTCCAGCACCTCGACGATCGGCTGGTCAGTCGCACCTGCAAGGGAACGGATATCACCGGCGGCCCGCATCATCCGGCGTCGCAGCGAATGTTCTTCAACAATGCTCGCGTAGTACTCGATGTTCGAAGCCATCGGGACGGAATCGATAAGACCGGTGAGGAAGCCCACGCCGCCCACCCGATCGAGCGCTTTGGCACGGCGCAGCTCCTCGGTGACCGTTACGGCATCTATGGGTTGTGTTCCGTTGAACAGATCTGAGACGGCCTGGAAGATTGCTTGGTGGGCGGGCCGGTAGAAATCCTCGACGCGAAGTTTTTCCAGGGCCACGTTGGCAGCATCGGACGACATGAGGACTGCACCGAGTACCGATTCCTCGGCCTCTGTGCTGTGGGGCGGCACGTCGAGGCGTGAGATTTCCCTGTCGGTGAGCGTTGTCATGTCGCCTCCGTCTTCGCCACGGCCACTACCTACGCGTCCAGACTCGTCTTCGTAACTATGCCCGGGGGGTGTGACAGGAATGGCTGCCGCGCCGCATCCCGCCCGGGTCGGAGGAAGTTAGGGAAGTCGAAGAGAAGTCGGGCCAGGAGTGTAAGTCCGGAATGGGGCTCAGCGGCCGGACTCTATGGGAAGTATTTCGCGGCAATCAGAAACGTTTCGCGCCATAGTCGTCGACTTCGCGAGGACGAGCCAAAGATGAGCAAACCTTTGCTCTTCACTGCGCTCGACACCTTCGCGCAAGAGAGCGGGAACCGGACGGCGCTCGCCGGGTCAGGCGGGGATGACGTCGAGCGTCACCTTGAATTCGACCGCGGGGTGCGGGCGGATCGACACCTCGTGCAGCCCGATCTCTCTGATCGGGGTTTCGAGTGCGATGATCGAAGCCTCGACGTCGACGCCGGTGAACTTCTTGATCGCTTCGGTCACGTCGGCGGCACCAACCGAGCCGAACAACTTGCCCTCGTCTCCAGCGCGGGCCGCTACGACTACGCGAGATCCCACCAGAGACTGGGCTAGTTCGTCGGCGTCGGTACGCACCCTGCGCTCGGCTTCGATCCTCGCCTTGCGCATGGACTCTGCCTGGCGAACAGCCCCCGTAGTGGCTTTCATCGCGAGCGCCTGTGGCACCAGGTAGTTCCGGCCGTAGCCGTCGGCCACGTCCAGTATTTCACCCTTCACGCCGAGTTCCGGCACATCCTTGGTAAGTATCACGCGCATCGCTATTGCCTGACTTGAACATACGGCAGGAGGGCCATTTCCCGGGCATTCTTGATAGCGCGGGCGACGTCGCGCTGGTGACGCGTGCAGGCACCGCTCACGCGACGGGACCTGATCTTGCCGCGATCCGACATGTATTTACGGATGGTGGCGACATCTTTGTAGTCGATGAATGTCACCTTCTCGCGGCAGAACTGACAGACCTTCTTTTTGCCGCGACCATCGGCGACTGGCCGGCGGCGCTTCGTCCTTTTTCGTTCTGCCATTGTTTGCGTCCTCCTGAAAGAAGTTGTCGTTCCCTAGAACGGGGCCTCGTCGGGACCCCAGTCGTCCTTCGCAACCGGTGCGGGCGGCTGCTTGGGCGCGCCGCCCCCGGCGTAGTCGCCACCGCCACGAGGCGTGCGGGTGACGGTTGCCGTCGCCCAACGCAGGGAAGGCCCGATCTCGTCGATGCGGATCTCGACAATCGAACGCTTGTCGCCCTCCTTGGTTTCCCACGACCGCTGCTCGAGTTGGCCCGTGACGATCACACGGGTGCCCTTTTGCAGCGACTCGGCCACGGCCTCAGCCATCTCACGCCAGCAGGTGCCGCCGAAGAAACTCGTCTCTTCCTGCCACTCCTCGTTGCGATCGCGCCATCGACGATTCACTGCGAATCTGACCTTCGTCAACGCGACCCCTGATGGAGTGAAGCGGAGTTCCGGATCATCCACGAGGTTGCCGACGAGGGTCACGCTATTGGTTGGCATGTTCTTTCTCTAACTCTCCTGTTGATTTCTACGGGGTGCAGTCTGGTGCGGGGCTGTGACAAGAACCCGATCAGTTTTTGCCGCTTCGCACGATTTTGTGACGGACGACAACGTCCGACAGGGATAAGGCGCGCCCGACAAGCTCTATCAACTCGTTGTCACCTTCGAAGTCCACAACGGAGTAATAGCCCTCTCGCATGTGGTCGATTTCGAAAGCGAAGCGACGTTTACCCCAGAAGTCCGATCCCGTGACCGATCCCGTCTCGGCGATGGCGCTTTCGAGCTCACTCAAAGCAACGCGGACATCAGCCTCGGCCATTTCCGGCCGGTGAATCACCAGCAGTTCATACGTACGCATAGCTGTACCTCCTTTGGACATTCGCTCTGCGAAAGGCCCCCGGTCGTACACCAGGAGCAGGGGATCGCGAACACTAGGAGTGTATCGGATACGCGTGCCCGGGGGAAGACGGTGAACCATGAGGAACGCCATACCAGGCTGATACCCCATCAAGCCACCCGATCGGCGGAGGCTCAACCACCAAAACAACGAGAAGGACCGGCATCAGAGATCGGCCGTGAATTCCAGTACCGAGCTCTCATCGAGGTCGGGCATGGCGCCCGCCGGCATTTCGAGCGCATAGCGGTAAGGGGCCGTGGCGCGATAGGTAGGACACAGGTCGGTGTCACCACACGGCACCATCGTCAGCATCGACACGAACCCGGCGTCGCTATCGAACCAGGCGATGTCGAGGGGTATGAGCGTGTCCTTCATCGAGAAAGGTCCGTGGGTGTCTGCGCCCCAAACGAAGAGCATGCCGTCGAGAGCGCCGAGGTCCGCGACCCCCATCAATCCGCGGGACCTGAGTGTTGCGGTATCCGCCACAGCCGCGACGAGCTCCTCGCCGGCGAGCCCGACAGACGCAACCGTCAGGCCCGCCAGACTCTCGGGAGTCGTGACGACTGTGGACTGCACCAAAGGATCGGTAGCGGCAGCGGCCGTGACCTCGGGTTCGGAGGTCACGGCCGTTGTAGCTGCGGTCGCGGGCGACGAGATCTGTCCGGGCTGAGAACTGGGAGATCCATCCCCACTCGCGCACGCCCCGGCAACGATGGCGAGCACTACGACGACAGCGGGGCGAGGGCGCATGAGCGGAGCCTACGCTCGGCGCCGGTACAACATGGAGTGCTCGGCAACTGCGACGATGCCTGTCAAAGACAGCCCCTCGATCCTCGCCGTCGGTAGCAGCGGGATATGGGGCGTCCGCTCGGCAGCGATCGCCCAGGAGCAGGCAGGCAAAACATCCGGCAGCACTCAGGATCATCTCGTAGACGAGTATCCGCTAGGTGTGTTCAGCCGCGGGCAGCATCGAGTCCTTGCCGTGCACGCGCACAACGGGTCCGGAAGACAGGTTTCTGCGACCTCTAGTTCTCCATCGCCTCGTCGGCGAGAAGATCGTCGCCGACCAAGTCGACGACGGACTGCGACGCTGCGAAATCCCGCAGGATCTCAGCCGACTGCTCAGGCATGTGATAGGTCTCGTCTTGAGACGGGAAGTCTCCGCTATCGACGTCCGCAAACCAATCCTTGACCGCAGCAACAGCGTCGTCAGCCAAGCTTGCGTATGCCCTGACGAACTTGGGGACGAACTCGTCGCCGCCGAGACCCACAACGTCGTGGAAAACAAGCACCTGGCCGTCACAATGCGCTCCGGCGCCGATACCGATAGTCGGTGCGCCGATCTCACGCGTAACCATCTCCGCCAAGGCATCGGGAACACCCTCGAGGACCATCGCGAACACTCCAGCATCATCGAGGGCCTTCGCATCCGATATGAGGTCGTAGGCAGCCGCCGCACGTCGTCCCTGCACCCGATATCCCCCCATGGCATGGACCGACTGCGGCGTAAGGCCAAGGTGGCCCATGACGGGGATCTCCGCATCGAGGACCGCCTTGACCATCGGAAGGCGTTTGCGTCCGCCCTCCAACTTCACAGCGCCGGCACCGCCTTCGCGGATAAAGCGTCCTGCATTGGCCACCGTGACCTCAATCGAAGTGTGATAGCTCAACCAGGGCATATCTCCGACCACCAATGCGGTCGGCTGAGCCCGCGTGACGGCGGCCGTGTGGTGAACCATGTCATCGACACTGACCGCAAGCGTGTCGGCGTATCCAAGAACGACGTTGGCAACAGAATCGCCAACGAGTATGACGTCGGCGCCGGCCCTGTCGGCGATCTGCGCTGTCGGAAAATCGTAGGCGGTGATCATCTTGATCAGCTCGCCACCCTTGCGCGCCTTGACCTGGGGCGCGGTCATTTTTGCGGACTTAGCCACGTCGACCCTTTCTCCCCACCGGCAGCGGTTGGGGGATAACGACCGGTCCGTTCTGGTCGAGAGCTGCGACGGCCTCGGCCGCCTTTAAAGGTCGCCCGTGCCGGGCTCTCACGAGCAAACCATAGCCCCGAAGGAAGAGCGCGCTCGCGAAAATGTCGGTGCCAGCGCTGGTCGACTACTTTCGTCTCATGGCACGAACAGATATCACGATGACACCCGACGAGGTCCAGGAATTTCTTGCGCAGCCGCAATCGATTCAGGTGGCGACGCTCGGTCACGATGGGTTCCCGCACCTGGCACCGATGTGGTTTGCGGTCATTGAGGGCAAGGTCGCTTTTCGATCGTTCACCAAGTCGCAAAAGATCGTGAACCTGAAGAGAGATCCCCGGATCACTCTGCTTGCCGAAACGGGAGACGCCTACGCGGAGCTCCAGGGGCTGATAATCAAGGGCACAGCCACGCTTATCGCTGATCCCGAATTTGTCCTGACCATGTACGGCAAGCTGGCTGCTCGTTACGCCTTCTCCGGGGAAGGCCCTGGGGAGATGGATGCCGAACAACTCGAGAAGACCTACGGCCGCTTCGCGCCCAAGAACACCGCCGTAGTCGTCGAGCCCGTGAAGGTGATCTCATGGGACCACCGCAAGCTTGGCGGCAAGTACTGACCGTTCGAGGTCAGGACCATCAATAGATGCGGTAGCTCTCCATAACGGAGACCAATTGTTCCCGGTTTGCAGAGAGCGATACATCGGCATCGGCCGGCCCGATGGCCTCCGCCCGAGCCACGGTGCCCTCGCGGACAGGCGCTTGGTAGATGAGACCAACCGGCTGGAGGCCTTCGCTCTTCAAAGTCATCGACATATGGAGGGCCGCAAGACGATCTTGGGTGTTGTAGTCCGGGTCCTCGTCGACGTTGTGCAGCCCCGAATCCCACTCGGCGTACGTGTCGTTGTAGGTCACGCACGGAGACAGGACCTCGATGAATGCGAAGCCGCGCCCGGACCGTGAGTGCTCTATCGCCTGCCTGGTGAGATCCCGCAACTGGTCGGGCAACCTGGCGAAACCCCTCGCTAGGAACGTCGTCCCGGGAATGGCAAGCCCGAGATCTATGGCATCGAATGCCGGGCTCGAGTCGACGAGGGCGGTGGGTGAGTCCTGGCCCTTCGTCAATCCGTATGTCCCATTGTTCATCACGATATAGACAAGGGGAGGATTGCGCCGGAACGTATGAAGCAGATGTCCACCGCCGATGGCATATCCGTCCCCGTCGCCACCAGCTGCCACAACCGTGAGCGCGGGGTTCGCCAACGCAAAGCCGGTAGCGGTCGGCAGCACACGGCCATGCAGCGCGTGGTACCCGTAGGCGACCATGTTGTTTTGTACGGTTCCCGAGCAACCGATTCCGGCCACGACCATCAATTCATGGCGGGGAACGGCGAGCGCGTCAACGGCACCCTCGAGTGCCGCCCCAACACCGAAGTGGCCACATCCTGCACAAAAGATCGGACGTGCCGGGCTAAAGGTCGCGGCCGTCATTGGCCCGCCTCCGCTGCGAGGAAACGCTCTACCAGGTCACCGGCGGTAAAGGGAAGACCGTCATACCGCAACAGGCTCGCGATACGATCTGCCGGAGCGCCGACGGATCGCAGGACGCTGGCAAGCTGGCCCGATGAGTTGTGCTCGACCACATAGGTCAGATCGTGCGCGTTAATGAAGTCGAGGGTCTCTTTGGGCACGGGCCACAGCGTCCGGGGGATCAGCACCGACACCGGGTTGCCGTGATCCGACAGGCGCTCAGCAGCCTCGAGCAAAGGGCCTGATTCGAGCCCGACCCCGAGCATTCCAATCGCAGCGTCCGGGTCTCCGCCAAGTAGCGCACCGGGCAGATCGCCAAGCACCTGGTCGACCTTGCGCGCTCTCTTGTCCATCATCCGAACGCGGTTGCCCGGCTCTGTCGACACGTGGCCCCACTCGTCGTGCTCGTTGCCGGTGACAAGGCTCATCCCGCCGGCGGTGCCGGGGGGAGCCCAGGACGAAATGCCGGAATCGTTGATGAGGTAGCGCCGCACCTCGTTGAGTTGATCAATCTGGGCGGCACCGATCTGGCCGCCCGCCTTGACCTCGACGGCAGCGATGTCGAACAGGGCGACTGTCGCCGAGTTTTGGGCGACGGCCTGGTCCAGCGCCACGTAGACGGGTCCTTGGAGCTCTTGGGCAACATTGGTGGCCGTAACCCCGATCTCGAAAGCGTCGGTGGGGTCCGATGGCACGAGCACAACACGTGGGAAATCTCCGTTGCCGCCGGTCGTCAGCATCCCGATATCGCTCTGCTCCGGTTTCGTCGGCATGCCTGTCGATGGCCCCGACCGTTGGCAGTCCACGATGACCAATGGAATCTCGGCGGCGCCGGCCTGTCCGACGGCCTCCTGCATGAGAGCTATGCCGGGACCGGAGCTCGCGGTCATGGAGCGCACACCCGCCATTGATGCCCCGAGCGCCATGTTGATGCTGGCAAGCTCATCTTCGGCTTGAAGAGCAATTCCGCCGAACTTCTCGATCCAACGCTGCAGAAAGTCCAGCACGTCGGTCGCGGGCGTGATCGGGTAGCCGGTGTAGAAGCGTCCACCGGCAGCGACGAAGCCCAAGGCAAGAGCTTCGTTGCCGGTCATCAAGAGATGAGGCGACTTTTCCTGCTGATCGAGCTGCCAGGTGCGGTCGATCAATCCGGCGTCGTCCGCGTACGCCAGCCCGACGTGGAGTGCGCCTACGTTGGCCTCGATGATCGAATCGGGGAACCGGGATAGTCCCTCCCTGAGGTTCGCTTCGATCTCATCGTCCTCGAGCCGGAACACCCGGCAGGCGACGCCGTAGGCCACGCTGTTCTTGAACAGGTCGCGCCGCAGGTCGCGGACCGCAAGCCTCCCAAACGGAATCGACAGCACCTCAACCGAATCGGGCAGGTACCCGGCGGGCGGTGGGCCGAGCGAACCGTCGAATATCACGACGCCGTGCGGTGAGACCCGCGGACCACCTTTTTCAATGGCCTCGGCGTCAAAAGCAACCAATAGATCGACGTGGTCCCCCACGTTGCGGCGCTGCGCGATCGAGGCGCGCATCACACCGGCTGCGTGCCCGCCCTTTATCCTCGACGCCACGTCACGGGACGTGTACATCTGGAATCCGCGATGCCCGAGCACGCGGGACAGGTGGTTGATAACGGTAAGAGATCCGTCGCCTCCCTGTCCGGCGACCATCACGGTGAGGTCGGCAAGTTTGGCGTCAACAGTCAAAGTCATCAGGCGTCCTCCTCGACCTTCGGCGGTGCTCCGGGGCCGGATGTGTAAAACCTTTTTGGGTCAAGCGAACCGAGCGCTACGCGCTCTTCGTAGGTCGGCATCAATGCCGGAAGCGGTCGGTTCTTTTTCTTGTTGGCCGCCAGCTTATTCAGCAACCACTCGCCGCGAGGCTCGTCTTCGAGCGGCCGCGACTCCAGCCAGCCGTCGTCGAGCGCAGACTGAATCGCATTGTGGCCTGCCTCGGTGCGAACGAGGGTGTAGGTCCAGCCGTCGAGGCCTATCCCGCCGGCGCCGATGTCGGCGTTCTCCGTCGAGTAGTCGAGGCAGTAGAGACACGCCGGCCTCGCCCATTCCCCGTACTTCTTGAGCGAGGCGTTCACGACTTCTCCGTCGTCCAGGCGAATCACGACCTTGCCCTTGATATTGATGTTCACGATCCGATCGGGGTCCACATCTACCAAACCTGCAAGCTTTTCGATGCTCTCGTGCGTGAAGGCCTCCGAGCAGAAGAGGCCGATGGCAAGGGTGACGTTCTTGCGGAACCAGGTCGCCATCTCCATCCGGATGCTTGAATTCTGCTGCAGGCGAAGCCCGTCGATCTGGCAGGGAACTCCCACAAGAGCAATGGGTTTGATGTCGGCACGCATGGCATCGATCAGCGCCAGGTTGTTTGGCGAGTAGGTATAGCGGGAGGCCGAAGACGACAAGATGTCTTTTCGGGTGGTCGCCACCATGTGGGTGCCCACCTGGGTGTTGTCGGGCAGCACGTCACCGACGATGGCACCGCTTAAAGTGCCGTTCTCGAGAGCGTGGAGCAACACGGCAGAGACCATGCCGCCGTCCTGGCCGTTTTCGAGGATTTCAGGGTCGGTCGCCCGCGTGTACATGCCGTACGAATAGGACCCGTAGCCCTCGTCGAGCTTTGGCTCGCGGAATTCGATCAGGTTGGGAATGTCCTTGTCCATCGGTCGCATCACCGGGCAGACCTCGACGCAGAGCACGCAGTAGACACATGCGTCGGCGCGCGTGTCGACAGGAAGCTCGTTCTTGTAGTCGAAAACATCGGTGGGGCAAATGGAAACGCAGCTGGCGCACCCAATACACTTGCCCGTCTCGACGATCTCTTCCATGAGAAGGTCGACTGCCCGGAAACCACCGCGGTTGATCTCGGTTCTCCATGCATAGGCCCACTCATGCGGATCGTCGGCGGAAGCCAGCAGCTCGCGGTAGCGGTCACCCACCTCCGCGACCTTGGGATCCTTACGGCGCGGCAACGAGACGGGCAGGGGATCGGTCGAGCCGTTCGGAGGAGCCACGGTGTCGGTCATACCGATTCGGGTATCAGGATCGGGGCCTCGACGCTGATACCCGTATCCCCGGGCCGGTTGGTGAGCGAGACGACAGTCATAGAGGTGATGGCCACGGCAAGCACGCCGACACCAACCCATTGGGAAGTGCCGGGCGGCTGGAAGTTGATCTGAAAGTAGGCATTGACGACCACCGCGCTCAGGGGAAACGCCAACTCAGCCAGCGTCGCGGCAATGGCTGGCGTAGTGCGCAGGCCACGATAATACGACAGAAGTGCGAGAAAGCCTGGAATGGCGGCTACGAGCAGCAAGCCTCCGGGTAGTGAAACCCCATTTGGCATCGTCGCCACGTCGAGGAAGTCGTCCGCCCGCAGCCGCCACACCGCACCCCAGTCTGCGAGCACGCTGACGACCACCGCTGCCGCCGGAAGCCCGATGAGAAAGCGAAGCGCGGTAAGTTGCTTGAAATCGACCTTGGGAATCAGCATCCGGCCGAGAACCGTACCCATCCCCCACAGGAGCGCGGCTCCGAGGGCAAAAAGCGCCGGCTTGACTTCGGTGAGGCTCACATCAAAGGGATCGCGAAACGTCATGAGCCAGGCTCCGCCCACCGCCGGGACGAAGAACGCCCAGTAACGGCGCAGTGGACGCTCCTTGAGAATCATCCAGGCTGCGACGAGCACGATCGCTGGCTGGAGCTTCTGCAACAAAAGGGTCGTGTTGATCTGCCCATAACTGAATGATTGGGTGAATAGCGCCGTTGCCACGGCCGACGCCCCAGCACCGATCAGAATCAGCGCAACCCAGTCGGCGCGGCTGAACCGCCGGAGCACCGACACCACGCCGCGAAGGAAAGGAATGGTCGCGACGACAAGGATCGCGTGTTCGGCGAAAACGATGACGCTCACCGGCGTATCCGCCAGAAGCGGAACGCGCAGCAGACCGTCGACCCCCCACATGACACCCGCGAGCGCTATCAACAAGAAGCCGGGCACCAGATTTATTCGTTCATCACGCATTCGTCGTCCCCGACCCGCCTAAAACAATGTGTACATACGACGCACAGCCTGTCGCAGAGTGCAGCAGGTAGTCGTCAATCCTGATGGCGCCAAAGAATAGCGCCCGGCCCTCGCCGAAATTGCGGCGCCCTGCCAGATGATGCCCTGATCATCTCCAAGCATCTTCAGCACCACCTTTCAGCGGCCTGAAGCCGCCATGAGCCGTTGCAAAGCCGCCATCGCTCCGTCAGATCGATCCCGCGCACAGGCGGAATCGCGAGAGCGCTGATGTTGCCCGACCGTTGTGGGGCAGAGATATCCTGATGATTGACAGCACGGTGTCGACCCGAATCGGACAAGTCGCTCTACGCAGGCGGCGGGCGCACAGCCACACTTTCGAACGCCCGGATACCGCCAGCGTCATTGCCCGCATCCTCCTCCGCAACATCACGGCCACCGGCTAGGTGCAGCTAGGCACCGTCTCCTGAATCAGTATTGTCCTGTGTTGTCTAAAATATTCATTATCCAGAAGTCTCGAAGCGGTGGCGGGCGACATTGGGCCGCCACGTCACCACCCCAGATCCCTTGGGCACACCGTGCCACGAACGGCCACCGCCGATGAGTTCCGCAAGCGACGGGCCTCTACTCCGCGGACACGGCGGGTTCTACGGCTTTACCGCGTTGCTGGCCTCAGCCATGGCCGTTGCCATCTTCAGCAACGCCGGATTGGGCATCCTTGCGCGGTTCCTCATCGACGATCTCGGGCTCACGAGGACCGAGATCGGATGGCTGTCGACAGCCGGTTCATTGGCCGGAGCGCTCCTGAGCCCGGCCGCCGGCAAATACGCCGATCGGGTAGGGGGACGAACGACGATCATCGGCGTGTTCGCGGTCTCCGCTGCCGGCTACGTCGCGCTTGGTGTGGCACCGACGCTGGGACTGCTCTTCGTAGGCGCGCTGGTATCGGGCATCGGACAGTCGGGCGGTAACCCGTCGACAAACAAGCTGATCGGCCTCCACATCCCGCCGGGACGCCGCGGTTTGGCGACGGGCATCAAACAATCCGGCGTGCAAGTAGCCATATTCTTAGGAGGCATCATCCTCCCAACGGTGGCCCTCGCCTGGGGATGGCGCGTGGCCCTCATACTTCCGGGGCTGGTGGCCATGGTTTGCTTGGTCCTTGCGGTCCGTTTCGTGCCGAACGATCCCCCACTACCACCGAGGATCCGCGGCCGGGCAGGTACCAAGACCCCGATACCGGCCGGAATCAAATGGATGGCAACCGACGCCGCTCTCAATGGAATGATCGTGGCATCGCTGGTCACCTATCTCCCGTTGTACGCGGAGGAATCTGCGGGACTTGGCATCGAGGCCGCCGGGTTGGTTGCCAGCGTGTTCGCCTTCTCAGGCTTCATCTCGCGGATTTCGTGGGCTCACTTCGCGGAAAGGACCCGCCACTTTTCGCGGCCACTACTGCTTATCTCATCCATATCGACCGCCGGTCTGGTGCTGCTTTGGATGGCGCAATCGTTTGGCCCCTGGCTGGTATTTGTCGGCGCCTTCGTCGGTGCAACCGGAGTCGCATTCAACGCGGTCGCGTTCCTCGCGGTCATTGGCAGCGTGGGCCAACACGACGCCGGCCGGGCGACTGGCCTTGTCGGCTTGGGCTTCGGTGCTGGGCTTGCCGCCGGCCCACCGCTCTTCGGGTTCACGGTAGACAGCACCAACGACTACCAACTCGGATTTCTGCTGCTCGTGGCGATAGGCGTCGCGGCTGCCGCCCTCATGGTCGCGTGGGGGCGACAGGATCGGGATAGAACAGGAAGGAAGTTGTCGTGACGCTCGAACCCTTGTTCGCAGGCGAACACCGCAGGTCAGCGTGCGCTTCCATATCGGCTCGCGCCAGCTCTCGGCAACGAGACAACGTCCGCTGAGAAGTCCAGTTCTCCTCGCCGGGGTCCGACCCGGCGAGGCCTCATCCGTCGGGGTCGGCCGCCAGCAGAGCCATGGTCGTCGCCATCACGCAGACGCGATCCCCGACTGAGATCGACTGCTCAACTGCTATCCGCGCTCCGTCGGCGTCCTGGCTGAGCGCAACCACCGAACCGGCAACCGAGACGGTCTCACCCGCGAACACCATCTCGCGGAACCGGAACGACATCGACTCGATTCTGGTCTTGGGCCCGAAATGGTCGAGGACATGCTCGGCGAGAAACGCACCAAACATTTGCCCGTCGACAACAGGGCCAACGAGGCCGAGACCCTCGGCGTAGTCGCGGTCGTAGTGCAGGTGGTGCCAATCCCAAGTCGCCGCCGCATAACGCACCATGCGGACCGGGTCGACGAGCCGTTCAAAACCGCGCACGGGTTCACCCAGAGATGGCGTTAGCGCGACTTCACACCGCCAGAAAAATGAGGGTTTCCTTGTTCTCAGCCAGAAGATCCCCATCTTGGTTCTCGAAGCGTGCCTCGCTACTGACAATCAGCATCGCTCTGTCGCCGGACTTTTTTTCTGCAATGTCGGTAATGACCCAGGACGCTGAAATCACATCAGACGGGTATACCGGTCGGTGGAATCGATACTCATGCCCACCACGGATCAAGCGGGTACCGGGAACCTCGATGCCCCACGAGTGGCCCGCGTAACCGTCACCGTCGGGTTCGCCTGTCATGTATTGGTTGCTTTCACAAACAAGGGTCACAGGAGCTACAACGCCGTCGTAACCGGCAGCTCTGGCCGCATCGTCGTCGTAATAGATGGGGTTGTCATCGCCGATGGCGCCAGCGAAGTACCTGAGAGATGAGCGGCCCACCGGCTCGGGAGCAACGTACGCGGCCGTCGTGCCGACCAGTGCTTCGATCTCGGGTGTGAGAAGAGCGTTCACACGCCTTCGCCGATATCGATAGCCATCGGGTCTATCTCGATCTCAAACTCGGGGCGAAGCAACGAGTGACACAACGCGCCGGTTGACGCTGGCCAGGGCTCCCGCAACAGCTTTTCTCGAACGGCGGCGACGTCCCTGTAGCGGCCGAGGCCGGACGGTGTGACGTACTCGATCGTTTTGATCAGGTTCTCCGGTCCGAACCCGGTTGCATCGAGCACCTCAACAATGTTGCCGTAGGTGTATTCGGCCTGTGCCCCGATGTCCCCGGCGTGTACGGCGCGCTCGGTGACCGGATCGAGTGCCGCCTGTCCAGACATGAACAAGATGTCACCGGCCTTTACAGCCGGTGAATAGGTCAGCTTGGCGTAGCGATCCCAACCCGGGTTCACGGCAACGCCATCGTGGACGGATGCCACAAAGTCGTAGGAGATGAGCACGTCCTGGTCGACCGACGCCTGTTCCTGGACGATGCCTGCCGCGGCCGGATAGACGGGGCCCAGGAATTCCTTTCGGATCCGGCCTGTGGCGCGGTAGTCGGCGAGGGCTGCCGGCCGGATCGTCTCGTTCGTTTTGACGACGTTCCCAAGGTCGAGTCCACACTGAGCGAGGGTCCGCTGCGCGTTCTCAAAGATCTGACGCACCTGAGCCGCGACATCGTCGCGACCCACGACTTCCCCTGCTGCATCGAGGGGGGATACGGTCGAGAGGTATACGACACCTCCGGTCTCAACTGCGGGTGCGTATGCCGCCCGCCCTGCCGACGTCACGCCATACGTTTCTCGCGGCGACTTCGACGCGGTGACTTCAACTTCGATCCAGGCCGCGGGACGCAGCAACCGTTGCACAACCACGGTATTGACGGCAGGCGCATTCGACCCGAAAAGCTCGGCTCGAACCAGATCGGCCTCTGCGTAGTGCTCGATACCGTCGAGGGTGACGTTTTCGACAATGCGAACGACATCGGCAAGTGTGAACCCGGCGGTCTCAAGTATGCGCTCTACTTTCGCGTAAGCCGTGCGAGCCTGCTCTGCCATTCCACCCCGCACGACGATCCGCCGATCATCCGAGTCGTATTCCGAGGCGGAATGTCCAGACAAATAGGCCGACGGACCAACTTCGAGACCCAACGAAAACGTATAGCGGGAATAGTCGAACCACGGGAAATGGTCCGGCTTGATAACGGCTGGTCGGGGCATAGATCCTCAGGTCGATCGACACGGCATCCGCGCTTGCGAGCATAAGGTGCCGACGTCAAGCAAACAAAGCGCAGCATTCGGCTGATTGATCGGCGATAGGCAAACCCGGATCCTGCGGATTGCGGACAAGATGAGCGCCCGATCGCCGTCCGGGAAGGTTCAACGATCCCGGCATTCGCTTTTGTCACACACGTCAATGCGGGGCTCAGGGTGTACGACGTGCAGACCCCATCAAGCCGACCGAGATCGGGCGGTACGTGCCCGAGGCACCCCCGGCCAGTTTTCAATCCAATCGAACGGCCTCCCTGTCCACCCGAACAGTCTCCTTTGCACGACCGATCGTCGGGTAACGCAGCGCCGGATATCCGGCACCGCGGCCGCGATGGCATCGCGGCCGGTGCAGAAAATCGTCCACAAGTTCCGACGTCGAGCGCCCGATAATGGTGGATATGCACATTTTCGAGCTTGCCCCGACGTAGCCGCTTGCTGCGAAGCAGCCCATAGAAGACAGCTCGGATATATCTCGCGGTCGAGGCCTACAGAGGAGGCAGAACCGATGTCACGCATCATTCTGGTCACCGAATTCGAAGTGCGCGCAAAAGACATGGAGCTGTTCGTTGCCGCCGCGCGTGAGCAGGCGATAGCGTCGCATCATTCTGAGCCCGGTTGTGAAAGCTTCGAAGTGGCCACCGACCATGAAGAAGCCGACCACGGCGTCCTCATCGAGGTATACCAGGACGAAGCCGCCGTGCAGGCCCATCGGGAGACACCGCACTTCGCCACATTTTTCGAGGCGATCAAGGACATCGACGTACGCTGGAAGTCAGGGGTCTACGACCTCCCCGCCTAACGCGAACCACCGGCCGGAAACGCTCTTCACAACGCCTGGTATCGCCGCCGTCACGCTCTGGTGCCCACTGCTCAGTATTGACCCCGGATTGGCCGCGAGCTTTCGAGAATCGCGTCTTCCCGCATGGCTGGCCTTGACGGAGATCTCTCGGCGCATCTTCTCGTAGGTTTCGTCGACGTTTCGGTGTCCGCTTGCGAGAAGCCGAGGACTACGAAACGGAGGCGAGCGACGACCGCAAATGGGCGACCAAGTTGATTTTCATTGCCCCCTCCCGCGCCACCCGGCTGCCGGCTTACTCACATCTATATCGGATAGCAATATCTATATCGTTTCGATATAGTTGAGCCATGCTCGATCTCGCCGTACTCGGATTACTCCGTGACGGCCCCCGTCATGGATACGACCTCAAGAAACTCCTCGCCTCTCTCGGCTTCGTACGGGTCTCGTTCGGTTCCCTCTATCCGGCGCTGCGGCGGCTCGAGAAACGAGGCCTGATCGAGGCCCTGCGTGCGTCGGGCCGGCGCAAGGCTTATCAGGTCACAGACGAAGGCCGCGACGAATTGGACCGGCTTCTCAGGTCCGAGCCGGAGACAACCGAAGAAGACCGCCGCTTCAGCCTGCGCCTCGCGTTCTTCCGCTACCTGGAGCCGACCCTGCGCGTCCGCTCCCTGGAACGGCGCAGGCGGCAACTCGTGGAACGGCTGCGAGACGCCCAGCAGGCGTTGCGCAAGGCGGGTTCGGTCTCGACGGACCGATACACGCTGGCGCTGATGCGGCGGGCCGTGATCAATACCGAGGCCGACATCGTTTGGCTCGACGAGTTGATTGCTTCCGAACGCGGCATGGCGGCTGCCAAGAACCAGGACCACACAACCCAACCGTCGGGAGGCACCACATGGGCAAGATCAAAGTAGCGATAGCGGGCCTGGGGAACTGCGCCAACTCCCTCATTCAGGGCGTCACCTACTACGAAGACGCCGATCCCGGGACCGAGGTCCCCGGACTCATGCACGTCGACCTTGGTGGCTACCACATTCGGGACATCGAATTCGTCGCCGCCTTCGATGTCGACGCGACGAAGGTGGGCCAGGATGTCGCCAAGGCCATGTGGGCAGGGCTGAACAACACGATCCGCTTTGCCGATGTCGAAGAGCTCGGAATCGAGGTGATGCGCGGGCCGACTCATGATGGCCTTGGCAAGTACTACCGGGACCAGGTGGAGGAAGCAGCGGCAGCGCCTGTAGACGTCGTGCAAGCCTTGCGCGACTCCGGCGCCGACGTACTGGTGTCGTACCTTCCTGTTGGCTCTGACGAAGCTACGAAGTTCTACGCCGAGGCGGCGATCGAGGCCGGTGTCGGATTCATCAACTCCATCCCGGTGTTCATTGCCTCGGACGCAGACTGGGCGCGAAGATTCACCGAAGCCGGCGTCCCCATCATTGGAGACGACATCAAATCCCAGGTCGGGGCCACGATCGTGCACCGCAACCTCGCCCGGCTCTTCGAAGATCGCGGGGTCGTCATCGACCAGACCTATCAACTCAACTTCGGCGGCAACATGGATTTCATGAACATGCTCGAGCGGGACCGGCTGGAATCAAAAAAGATCTCCAAGACGCAATCGGTCACGAGCCAGATCGACAAGGGCATCAGCTCGGAAGACGTTCATATCGGCCCATCTGACCACGTCCCGTGGCTGTCGGATCGAAAGTGGGCCTACATCCGCATGGAAGGAACCTCGTTCGGAGACGTTCCGCTGAACGTTGAGCTGAAGCTCGAGGTTTGGGACTCGCCCAACTCGGCGGGCGTGGTCATCGACGCCATCCGTTGTATAAAGCTCGCCCAGGACCGCGGGATCGGCGGTCCCCTACTCGCACCCTCGTCATATTTCATGAAGAGCCCCGCCGTGCAGTACCGCGACACCGACGCGCATGACAACGTCGAGGCGTTCGTGGCGGGGGAGGACCCAACCGGCGCCGATCTCGAAAAGTTCCTCGGCTAGGTCCGACGCCGCACAGACCGCACCAGGTGTCAGCGTTTCAGACTTCGAGGCGCTGCCGCAGCCATGCGATATCGGCCGCTTGTCCACCGTTGTCGTTGGGCGTCTCCACGACGACAGGTGCGTCGGCGCCGCGAACGACGGCAAGTATGAGGTCTTCGGGGATCTCTCCCGCGCCGAGATTGGCATGCCGGTCACGACGGCTGTTGTGAGGATCGCGCGAGTCATTGCAGTGCACGAGATCGACACGTCCGGTGAGCGCTGTCAAAACCTCAGCCGCCGTCGCGAGGTCTTGTCCTGCAGCCCAGGCATGACACGTATCGATGACCACACCGACGTTGTAGCTGCCAATCTCGTCCCAGAGCGGACCGTAGTTCGCCAGGTCGCGCGCAACTGCGTTCCCTCCACCGGCTGTGTTCTCAATCAGCATCGGAACCGACGACTCGAACGAATCGAGGAGCTTGCGCCACCGCTCGAACCCCACGGCGATGTCCTCGTCATCGCCGACATGGCCCCCGTGAACAATTACACCCCTGGCGCCGATCGCCTCAGCAGCGGCCATCGTGTCGCCAAGAGTCTTCCGACTCGGAATTCGTATTCGGTTGTTCGGCGAGGCCGGATTCATGACGTAAGGGGCATGCACGTAGATCGGAAGTTCTGCCGACAGCAATGCATCGGCATCGTCTCGCGGAAGAGGCTTCTTGTACGACTGCGGGGTCGACAGGAAGATCTGCGCCAGGTCGGCGTGGCGAGCGGCAGCCTCAGCCAGGGGATCACCCGGCGATGTATGTGCTCCGATCAACATGCGATATCAAAGCACCACCGGCCCGGAGCTCTCAAAGCTCCTGCTCCTCGGCAGGTTCCAGGGTCCTCTCGAAGGCCGCCATCGTGAGCCGGGCATGCACGACCAGCTCTTCAGCAGGCGTGTTCCACGACTCGGCATCGACAATGAGCCACGGACCGTCGCGGCGCGCTCCCCAGTACTCCTCAGGCCAAGCATCGGGGTAGCGCAATCGGATGAGGAGCAACGGCCGGGACCCGGTGCCGTCATCTGGCTCACGGCCAGACCGCACCTCGGAAATATCCTGCCAACCGAGTAAGACCCGCTGGTTGGGGCCGGCGATACGGAGGCTAATGCCGACCTCCCCGACCTCGGCTACCGGATTGGGACTGATCAAGCCCCCCACTGCAATCACGACGAGCGCACCGCCGACGAGGATAAAGGTTGACCCGACGATGACGTCCTGCCGAAACCGGGATTCGCCCCGGGGGGTCCGCTGGCCGCTCGTCTCATCCGTTTCCGGGTCGAGCGAGATGTGGTGCGTCCACACGATGTCGACGGCGGCTACCAGAA
>Ga0114999_10002468_pt1 | contig 24299 bp, 18 predicted proteins | sample ArcticOcean_MG_C_3_FD_89820 | JGI IMG/M metagenome (GOLD analysis project Ga0114999, IMG submission 89820) | Marine microbial communities from western Arctic Ocean - ArcticOcean_MG_CB8_126 | ecosystem: Environmental > Aquatic > Marine > Oceanic | place: Arctic Ocean: Canada Basin | collected...
CGAGAAGGCGGGCGTACCGGCCAATGGACTCTGTCAGGATGTGGCCGCATGGCTGCGACAGCACCTGGCTCGCATGCCCACCGAGGCGGACAGTGCTCCCGTAGACGAGCAGTGGCTGGCGACTGCTTTCGATGGGGCTCTGACAGCCTACATGGATGTGTGCCGTGAGGTGACGACGAGTTTGTGGGAGCAGATCCACGATGTCATTCAGGCTGCTGGCAGCCGAATTTACCATCAACCGGTGGCTCCAGGTAGCCTGGGGACTGATCTGGATGCCCGTGTGAATGCTCGCATCGGGCGCGTAATGATGTCACCGTCACACGCATCGCAGCTGCAAGCGGCTCGACAAGACCATGCATCCGGAACCGAGTTCTTCGTACCCTTTCACGGTCAATACGATGACGAGGCGTCCCTGGTGAAGGACGTCGAGGCCGCGGCAGAAGTGGGCGCTGATGGGGTCAGCTTTTACGCCTATGGCTTGCTACGTGACGAGCAGTTGCAATGGATTCGCAATGCCTTGTGAAAATCGGGTGTGCAGAGTGAGCTCTCGACTCACTCGGTCAGATCGATCTCCTCAGCCAGGTGGCATGCTACCTGATGTCCACCACTGATTTCGCGTAACGCGGGGGCCTGCTGACGGCACTGATCCTGCGCGAATCGACAGCGCGGATGGAAAGCGCAGCCTGACGGCAGATCAGATGGATCCGCCACATCACCGGGAAGCAGCTCGCGCGCCTTGCGCAGCTTGGGATCAGGTCGGGGCACGGCACTCATCAAGGCATGGGTGTATGGATGCCGTGGTTGAGCGAACAGTTCGTCTGTTGGTGCCAACTCCACGATGCGCCCTGTATACATGACGGCCACGCGTGTCGCGATATTCTCCACAACAGATAGGTCATGGGCGATGAAGAGATAGGTCAACCCCTGCTCCTGTTGCAGATCCTTCATGAGATTGATGATCTGCGCTTGCACGGAGACATCCAGAGCTGAAACCGGTTCGTCGCATACGATCAACCTGGGATCCAGCGCCAGGGACCGGGCAATGCAAACGCGCTGGCGCTGCCCACCGCTGAAAGCATGAGGAAATCGCTGCAGAAACTGGGGACGGAGTCCTACATCCGTCATCAGCTGCCGGACACGATCGTCGATCTCTGCGGCGGACAGATGACCAAGTGCCTTGAGGGGTTCGGCGATGATATCGAAGACCGTGAGCCGTGGATTCAGGGACGAATACGGATCCTGGAAAATCATCTGTATGTGTCGTCGAAAGAGTCGCAATTCTTCGCCACGCAGATCGCTCACCTGGACGTCGCCTGAGCCAAGATTCATCCGGATCGAGCCGCTGGTACACTCGATCAGGCGCAATACGAGACGACCAGTTGTCGTCTTTCCGCAGCCACTCTCACCCACGAGCCCCAGCGTCTCCCCATCCTGTATGGAAAAACTGACGTCGTCGACGGCCTTCACATGGCCCACCGTCGTGCGCCGCCAGCCTGAGGTGATGGGGAAATACTTCTTGAGCCCCTCGACTTGTAATAGTGTCTGTGTCATTTGCTGTAGAGGTGGCACGCCACCTTGTGATCGTGAGCGATCTGCATCAATACAGGTGGTTGCCCCACGTCGCAGGTGCCAGCCATCGCCTCGGAACATCGCGGATGAAAGGGACAGCCAGTGGGTGTAGAAAATGGATCAGGGACAGAGCCAGGAATCTGCGAAAGTCGATGCCCACTACCAGAGCCGATATGTGGAATCGATTCGATCAGCCCTTTCGTATAGGGATGTTTCGTGTCGTCGAAGATCTCTTCCACTGATGCCTGTTCCACAATCCGGCCCAAATACATAACGGCGACATCCTCCGCCGTCTCGGCAATTACGCCCAGGTCGTGAGTGATCATCATGACAGCCATACCCAGCTCTCGCTGCAATCGCTCGATGAGATTGAGAATCTGCGCCTGAATGGTTACATCGAGTGCCGTCGTAGGCTCATCTGCGATCAGGAGTCGCGGGCGACAGGCCAAGGCCATGGCGATCATCGCCCGCTGTCGAAGACCGCCTGAGAGTTCGTGGGGATAGGCATCGAAGCGTCGGTCTGCCATGGGGATGCCGACGAGGTTGAGAAAGTCTACCACCTGCTGCCGGCGATCAGACTTGTGCAAGTCCTTTCGATGCAGCCGAATCGTTTCCTCGATCTGATTCCCTATGGTGTGCACCGGCGACAACGACGCCATGGGCTCCTGAAAAATCATGGCAATGTCGCCACCGCGGATATCACGAAGGATGGGACTATTCACTGGCAGTGGCACAAGATCGAGGCTGGAGCCTTCTCGTGTCAGCTCAATAGAACCCTTTGAGATTCGGGCACGACTCGGCAGAATGCGCAGAATCGCCTTGGACGTGACAGACTTGCCGCAACCACTCTCCCCCACAAGTCCAATCGTTCGATCTGCAGGGATGTCGAGATCCACCCCCTCCACGGCGCGCACGATGCCCTCCCGCAGTTCGAATTCGACGTGCAGGTCGCGAACCCGGATCAGTGGGGCCGTCGCGGGTTGAGCTTCGCAACTCAAAGAACCGTCATCCATTCGTCAGATCTTGTAAGGGTCGGCTGCGTCGCGCAGACCGTCACCGATAAAATTGAAGGCCAAAACGGTGACGATCACGAAGAGGGCGGGAATCATCAACCACGGATACAACTGCAGCGCCGTCAGACTCTGTGCGTCCTGCAGCAGCACGCCCCAACTAATGGAAGGCGGACGCAGACCAAGACGCAGGAAACTCAGGGAAGTCTCCGCCAGAATCATACCAGGGATCGCCAGCGTCACGCTGACAATCAGATGACTGAGGAAGCCGGGAACGAGGTGACGGATGATGATCGTAAACTCCCGCACACCAGCCACCTTGGCCGCCGCCACATAGTCCTCTTCCCGCAGGGCCAGGAACTTCCCCCGAACCACCCGCGCCAGACCTGTCCAGCCGATCAGACTCAGAATCACCGTCATGGCGAAATAGACGGTCACATTCGACCAGGTGGCAGGAATCGCCGCCGAAATCGACAACCATAGAGGCAATGTTGGGAAGGATCGCAAAATCTCGATCACCCGCTGGACAATCGAATCGATCAGACCACCATAGAAGCCCGACACACCACCGATGATGACACCCAGCACCAGCGACAAACTCACGCCGACCAAACCGATGGTGAGCGAGATGCGACTGCCATACAGAATACGACTCAATAGATCTCGTCCAAGGCGGTCGGCCCCAAAGAGAACGAGTCGTTCGTCCTCTTCGGCTTCGATACCAATCAGATGGCGCGTCATGGGGATCAGTGACCACAATTCGTAGCTGTCACCACGAGCAAACAACTTGAGCGTCAGCGGTCGCTGCAAGTCATCCTGGTAGGTGACGCGCCGAGTCTCCGGATCTACGTGACGTACCATGGGATAGACAAAGGGAAGACGCAGCGATCCCTCGTGGATCATATGGATCGACTGAGGTGGCGCGTGACGATAGAGGGCACTGCGCTGATTTGGGTCGTGGGGCGACAGAAACTCACACAACAGCGTTGTCAGGTAGAGTGCCGCCAACACATACAGTGATATGTAAGCCATTTTGTGGTCGCGAAACTTCCACCACATCAGCTGCCACTGTGTAGCGATCACAAGCCGCTGAGTCTCAGCTTCTTGCCCGTGGGAGAGTGTGACGGTCTCTGCCGCTGCACTCATGAGGCGTTGCTGTCGAAGCGGATTCGAGGATCAACCCAGGCCAGCAGGATATCGCTGATGAGGGTCCCCACCATCGTAAGGAAACTCAGGATCATCAGGAAACTACCAGCGAGAAACATGTCCTGACTGGTGAGTGCTTCGTAGAGCAGTGGACCCGTCGTGGGCAGACTCAGCACGATGGACACGATAACGGATCCGCTGATCAAAGTGGGTAACATCCAACCAATTGTGCTGATCATTGGATTGATCGCCAGGCGAACGGGATACTTCACCAGCAACCACCATTCATTCAGACCTTTGGCACGGGCCGTGGTGACATAGGGCATCTCCAGTTGGTCCAGCAGATTCGCACGCATCATGCGAATCGTCCCACCTGTTCCAGCAATCGATAGAACCAGGACGGGGACCCACAGATGCAGCAACAGATCCCAGATCTTGGCCAGACTCCACGCGGCGTCGATGAACTCATCTGAGAACAGGCCGCCCGCGCTAATATCGAAGTAGCGATTGGCAATAAAGAGCATGACCAGTGCAAAGAAAAATTGCGGTATGGACATGCCCAGAAAGCCGAACAAGGTCGCCGAGTAATCGAGGAACCCATACTGACGAATGGCGGAATAGAAACCGATCGGCAGAGCGATGATCCATGTGACGATGATGGACGCCAGAGCGATCGTCACCGTCAGTGCGATGCGCTCCCAGATCAGCGTGTTGACGGGTGTGTTGTATTTGAAGGATTGGCCGAAATGAAATTGCAGCAGTCCCTTGGGACCGCCGAACCATTCACTGGCCTCAGACTGGTGGGCGCCGTATACCCAATCAAATCCCATCCAGCGCGTATACTGCCGCCACATAGGCATGTCGAGACCGTATTCGCGCCGCATACTCTGGGCACGTTCGAGATTGGCCGGCTCCCCCGACATTTCCAACTGCGACATCAGGGTTGTGACGAAGTCACCTGGCGGTAGCTGAATGATGGCGAAGGTGACCGCCGAAACCACCAGCAGAGTGGGGATCATGAGCAGCAGCCGACGCAGGATATAGGATAACACGGCTACTGAGCCTCGCGGTCGAGCCAGAATTGCTCGATGCCGATGTATCCGGGTGACATAAGTCGGTAGTCCTGAATGATCTTTTCCGGCACATTCCTGAAGCGATTGGAGAGGATGAAGACTTCCGGCTTGCGACAGATGCCGATCAGATAACACATGTCCGACCACTGCTCGAGCATCTTGCGACCCACCTCAAGTCGAACCTGCAGATCCGGCGTCGCTTTCATCTCATGATACCAGTCGACGAGGCGTTGATGTTCCGGTGGCGGCTTAACACCGGCCCTGCCTTGGGAAACATGGTAGCGTCCGTACAGAGGCGCATAGTAGCTGGAAGCCGAGATCGGCGCCATCCACAACCCGTCCAACTCCCAGTGGACACCTGCAGAGGCATAGGCCCAGAAATCAGAATCACCATTTCGCACCTGCATACTGCTGAGGGTACCGTCTTCGTGTTTCACCACGAAGCTCAGGCCGATTTCTCGCCAATATTCAGAGACGAGTAACCACAGATCCTCTGTGTTGCCAGACTCGGCAGGAAAAACATGCAGGATTTTTCTAAAGGCCGAGCCATCTGGCATGCGGCGCATCCCATCAGCCCCACGGGTCATACCGATCTCGTCGAGCAAGCGATTCGCCAGGGCCGGATCATAGGCGGTGTTTTGCTTGTCTATGCCAGGCGTGTAGTACCAGTCCACTTCAGTCGTGACACCATTGCTCGGTTCGGCGAGCCCGGAGAAGACCATCTCAATGATCTCGTCCCGATCGATCGCCGCAGACAGCGCAAGTCTGAAGCGCCGATCTTGTAACAGTGGGCGCAGTGCCTCATCACGACTGTGCTGATTCACATAGACAGCGATCGCCCCTGTGGCGGGCTCCACGTGCACTCGATAGCGGTTGGCAGGATCACGTGCCCGGTCGCGGGATTCCATGAAGGAAGTGAAGTTGCCAGCGTTGATCTGCCGTGTCTGAAAGTCTACCTCACCCGACTGCGCCTTCATATTCAGCACATTGCCATCGAAAACCGTCGTATAGGCGATCTGGTCGATGTAGGGCAATTGGTTGCCCGCAGGATCGACCTTCCAGTAGTACGGATTGCGCACAGCAAGTGCCCGTGGTGCCGGAAATGGCACCTTGCAGACGAAGGCGTTGATCGTCGGCAGGTCGGGATTTTCTTCGCGGTTGGTCAGATTTCGGTAGTACGCCTTCCAGTCAAGGAATCCCGCCTCCCGCGCCTCTTTGTTCAACTCATCGGGGTCGCGGAAGGAAGCGTGAAACCTCGACAGATAGTGCCGAGGCATACACAATCCGCCCATCTGCCCGCGGTAGCTGAGCATCTCCAGAAACAGTCCATAGGACCCGCTGAAGCGGATCACTACCGTGTAGTCGTCGGGCGCCTCCACCTCCATGAGTTCATCATTGATAACTTTCCATGGTGTACGCGAAGGCTGCAGCTCCCGATTCAGCTCCATGTCCTGATGTGTGAACGAGAAATCTGCGCTGGTGAAGGGGGCGCCATCCGACCACTTCATGCCCTTGCGCAGATGGAAAATGAATTCAGTCGCGTCCTCATTCACTTCCCAACTCTCGGCGATACCCGGAACAACCCGAGTGCCCGTACGATCCCAGCGTACGAGTGTCTCATAGCCAAGCCGCGAGTTGAGCCCCATATCACCTGCTGAGCGTGCCAGTCGACGCCATGTACCACCGTAGACCCCAATTGACTCCACAGGATTTACGACGACAGGTGTTTCTGGCAGCCGCTCATCCACTGGGGGCAATTCACCTGCCTGCACCCGCACGGCTAACATCGGCGCCTCTTGATACGCCTCGGCTGAACTCAGGCATAGCCCCATGCAGATCACCAGGATGGCCGTGGCAGACATAGGACCGAATGTGAAGGGTTTAGCGTAGATCACAGATTTACAATACGATCGGGTCGAACTTGATGTCGATTGCTGGTTCGGAGACAGAGCCAGTTTCCAAAGACCTTCCGGGTCCCAAATGTATTTCTTGCCATCGATTTCAGTTGAGTGAGTTGCCTTCGACCTGACATTTCTTTTTCTCGGATATGCTCGCGGCGACTACTACATCGACTTCAATTCATAGATTCGAATGCTGGCGATAAAGGGATTGCTCTGCGCGAGCTTCTCGGCCTCCTCAAGACTCTCCGCCTCGATGATATTGTAGCCCGTAATGCATTCTGCGTCCTAGGGTAGCTCTCTGCTGCCACTTTTCGATATCTCCCGACCATCGGTGAAGCCACCCTGATCGACTTGCCTGTCGGAGATCGACTCGAACCATGCCATCCATGCCTACATGATTTCTGACGTCGGTTGTTCAAACCCAAAGTGTTTGCTCAATCAGTGCGAAAGTGCAGGTGCGGAGTCGGAAATTTTTCCCGCCTTGGCATGGGGGCGCCGGTGGCAAGGCGTGGATATTCACCGATGAGATTGTCAACGAATAGATCGGGCACACTGGGGGAGTGTCATAGCCACCAGACCAGATTGTCCATCATCCCTGTGAAACCGTCTACGACGACCCAGATACCCATGGACAGAAACTGGCCAACAACGAGGCCGATGAACAGCGGCTTGCCGCGTTCATACAAGCGTGGGCCACCATAGCGCAAGATCATCAGCTTGATAAACCACGAGAGGAACACACTCAGAACGATCGTGTCCGTCATCCACATGGAACTGACTGGCAGACTGATGGGATGCACTGGCCACCAGACAAACCGCTGACGCGCCAACATCAGTAATCCCATCAGCACGCCGCCCCAACCGGTCCAGCCCCATCCGGCCCAACTGATGGGCGTGTTGTTGTTGAGATTTCTGGCGATGAAGTTGAAGGGGTAGTTGACCAGCTGCGTATGGAATGTGCTCAGATTGATGCCACCATACCGATAACACAGCCGCAACTCGGTATACACCGAGGAGCAGGCACTGATCAGAATGGCGCCGAGCATCACCCATAGGAGTAGCCGCCGATTTCCTTGGATCGTCTGCGCGATTTTCAGCGCATTCGCACATGCTGCCATCACAAAGATCCGCATCTCCCCCACCCACACGAAACTGTAACCTAGTCCCGTCACTCCAGCGGTCCCCAGCGCATCTACGCCCACGCCTGAAATGATCGCATTGCCTGGATTGATCGGGGCGCGGGTGATGAAAAATCCACCTTCCGTCACCATGCGGGTCAAGCCGACGAAGATGACCATCCCCACGACCAACACCAGCGCCGCCGTCCAGCCGGGCATCCCCGTGCGCCAGAGCCACCACCACAGGAAGGGACCGCCCAAAAGCAGCGACAACCACGCAGACCGATACGACATGATTTCATCCCGGTCCGTTTCCTTGGAACCATCTTCTGTCTCAGCACACGGACCGCGTCGCAGAGCGATCTCAATGGTCGCCCGCAGATGTCTGCGCGCCATCCACAGGCCCCACACGACGAGCACGACCATGGCGCCGAAACTTTGATGCGCCAGGTAGGGAACGCTGACCCACTCCATCGTTTCGTCGCTGGCAATGCCGAGCACATTGAAAGCGCCCTCCTGGCACTTGGCCAGCATGTTGAAAACCCAGATTCCAAGAGAGATATCGGAGCTGAGGAAATACGAAAAACCCAGGGTCGTGAAGCTCAGTGCGGCGCGTATCGTCGTCGTTTGCCGGAACACGGCAAAGTTCTGCTCCAGCTGCAGTTTGGGGATAAACTCGTAGTAGGCATGCAACCCGTTGATGAGGCCAATGAGCAAGGGAATGACGATACCCACCCACAGCAGCGACGATTGACACAGCCGTGGCAATAGCGCCTCGGGGGCGCGGTCGATGAGCGCCAGAGATGGCTGCATCAGTGGATAGAGCAGGCGCTCGTGTTCCATCCACTGTCGACGCAGCAACACACAGATCGCCACCATCACTAGATAGAGCGCGCCGAGAAATAGTCCCCACGCAGCCAGCGGCTCGATCCATGCGGACCAAGGTATCTGCGTGACACCACTGGGATTGCCCTCGAAGTATCGCTGCACTGCCGTCACGTCCTGAACGATCATCCACGACGGCACATGCTCGAGAAATAGTGTCGCCCACTCATTCTCTGGACTGGCGTAGTATTGCGCTCCCGTCAGGTAACTGAGGAAGAATCCCGTCAGTCCCATAGACGGGATCGCCGTCGCGAGCAGGGCCATCACATAGACGACGGCGATCTCCCCTGGCGCCAATTGCCAGCTGCGTCGCAGAAGTCCAAGCGCGGGATTCAGCAGGAAGACGACAACTGCCAGCATCGCCAGGGCGGCAGGAGAGCCAAAGTCGAGGGCCAGATACGATCCACGGATCGCATTGTCCGCATAGGCGACACCTGCACCGATGCCGGCACTGAGGCACGCACCAAGCAACACACTGCGAAGGGTAACCAACTGGGCCTAACGCAATCCTTGCGCCCAGTGCTCGGCGCGTTGGTCTTCGTGTCGCATACGCCAGCGCAGCAGCTGCTGCGTTAGTTTCAGCAATGTCGCGGCATAGGCGGGATCGGCGGCAACATCATGTAATTCCTGTGGATCCTGCTGTAGATCAAAGAGGATCGGTGGCATGTTGGCATCAGCGAAGTGAATAAGTTTGTGTTCGGCATCGCGTAAAACCCACATGAGATGTTCATCCGGATTCTCTACCCCCGCCGCCAACGCCCCCTGTCGATAGTCGAACTCATAGTGGATCTGCGGTTTGTGCTGCGCTCCCCGGCCATGGAGGATTGGCAGGACGCTAGTGCCCTGAAATCGATCTGGCACTTCTTCAGCGAGCCACTCCATGATCGTGGGAGCGGAGTCGATCGCCTCAACGAAGGTGTCGATCTTCTGGCCACGTGTGACATCGGCTGCAGGACGCGGATCACGCACGATGTAGGGAATGCGCATTCCTCCGTCGTAGAATTGGCCCTTGCCTGTCAGATAGTGATCACCAAGGTGCTCTGCGTGATCGGCGGAGAAAATGATCAGCGTATCCTGCCACTGCCCACTTTCATCCAGGGCGGAAAACAATCTGCCCAGATTGTCGTCTACCTCCGTCACCATGCCATAGTAGCAAGCCTGATACTCTCGCAGATGTTGCTCGTTCTCGAGCGCACTTGGGGCAAGATGTGTCAGGTAGGGGTGGGTCGGCTCCCTCTCCCCCTCACTGCGTGCCGCTGCCGGCATGGTGGCCGGGTCATACATGTCGTGATAAGGAGCGCAGCAGATATTCGGCGGATGCGGTTTGATATAGTTAACACTCAGCACCCAGCCACGGTCCTGCTTCGCGCCGCGATCCAGAACATAGTCGATGGCACGATCCGTCACGTAAGCACACTCGGAATGCTCGGCTTGGTATTTCGCCGGAAAGTGCTGTGGCAGATGGGATCCCGGCCCCGCCGCTGGCACATCGGGTTGGTGAATCGCCGCGTGGGAGAGCAATTCCTCGTCGTATCCCTGTTGCCGCAACCAATCGAAGTATTCGACACTGTCGTATTCGTGATAATAGACTCGCTCGAATCCAGGCAGACAGTTGTCGTACGTGAGTTTTGTCTGGCGCTCGTCCTCTTCGCACAGAATCTGTGGATCGGGTGTGTAGTCGTTGTAGCCGATCAATCCTGGATTCCAGCCGGCATCATGCAAATGCTGAGGCAAACTCTCGTGTGCATCTCTCAGGGGGGTAAAATTGTTGACTGCCCGAGTCGAGCACATGTAACGACTTGTGTAGATGCACATCCTACTTGGACCACAGGGGGCCGCCTGATTGAAGCCTCGCGTAAAGGAGGCCCCCGCCGCCGCCAATCGGTCCAGGTTCGGAGTGCGGATCACATCGTTGCCCATGTGTCCGAGGCAGTCAGCACGGAACTGATCAGCGAGAATGAAGAGGACGTTCAAGGATTTCCCCGGTCTGAGAGAATGACGTATGTACGTGATCTGTGCCAAACTGCGACGCCAGCCCCCTCGGCGTCAAGGCATGCGGCTTGACAGCTTTTCCCCTTGAGCCATCTTCTCTCGTCATCCCCGCCAATTCGGCATAGGAAGCGAAAGAGATTGTCCATGTTCTGGTCGCGTTCACGTAAAATTCGAGCTCTTCTGGCTGTCCTTGTAATCGTCATCATCGGCATCGATCTGAGCACCAACGGTGCCCCGAAGACCTTCGTCATTACCTCTCTCAAATCTCAGCCGTCGACGGATGAGCCCCTGCAGGTGGATGGAGTCCCCTTGTTGCGACCTGGTACACTGACCCTGGGTGAGGGACGTCCCGTCGTCGCCGTCGTCGCTTCCGACGATCCAGCCTTGTCGCAGCCGGCACCTATCGACGCGAGCCTCAGCTATGAACAGGTAAACGACATCGTCCGACGCGCCCTCGATCTCGATCGCTCTGGCCGTTCCCTGCGGGATGTCATCGACCCCGGTGATCGTGTCCTTATCAAGGTGAACAGTGTCAGCAATCGTGGTGATCTGGGCTCCAAGGGTGATTGCTGCTCCCGCTACACCCATGATGGCACCGAACACCCGGGGCAGATCACTGATCTTCGCGTCGTGAAGAGTGTCGTCGATTATCTGCTCGATCATACCCAGGCAGCCACTATCCACATTGCCGAAGGTGGCTCCGGATCACCCGCCCGTGGCAAACGTGGATTTCCCAGCTACGCAACCGACGACAGCTGGTCTGCCACCTATCCAGAATTTGCCGACTTGTCGTACGAGCGCATTGTTGCTGAAGCCAATGCGCGTGGCTCAGAGACCCTCGTCGACACACTTGATTTGAATTACGCCTCTTATCGGCGCGAGCCGATTCCGGGCGGCCCTGTCTCACGCACCGGCGTGACACGCTCGACCTATCAGGGCGCCCAGTATGGTTTCCATATCGATGGCACGGGAAACTTCCGCAATGAAGGATTCTTCGTTCCCGAAGCCGTCCTCGATGCAGATAAGATCATCTCCGTTCCGGCGATGAAGACGACAATCTTTGGCGCCACTCTTGGCATCAAGAACTATGTCGGCACACTGGCGCCACTCGCTTACGGAACCGGGATCGGCAAGGGTGCCCATGCTGCCAACAATCCGGAGCAGGGCTACGTCGATCTGTTCTCCTACAATCCCGCTGCCTACACGGTCATTGAGGGATTCTGGAGCACGGAGGGCAATGGACCGCAGCGTGGTGACAATGTGCAGCACAATGTCATCATTGCCAGTGCCGACCCCGTCGCAGCAGATGCCGTCGGCAGTTTCGCCATGGGCTTCAACCCCCTCGATCTGGAGCATTTGTATCTGGCAGCGTCCAAGGGTTTTGGCACCCTGGACATGCGACGCATGACCTTCGTCGGACAACGCCCCGAGCACGTCCGTCGGAACTTTGCAAAATCTGAGGCCGTTGGGGCTGCTGAAGGTCGCACCATGTTCTATGGGCGTGGAATCAGGCGCTGGCTATTGGCTGGGCCCTTCCCAGGGATGGATGTCGAGTTGCTGCACGTGCAGGAGGAGGAGAAGATCCGTCCCAGGGCCGGTGCACCCGCAGGCGACGGATCGTGGGAGATTGTGGAACACTTGGGCTACTCAGCCGAGAGACTACAGATCAGCGAGATCCACGGAACAGGAATTGATGTGCAGAGCATGGCCTTCACCCTCGTCGATTCGCGTCAGCCCCAGGAAGGTTTCCTCTGGCTTGGATACGACGACGTGGCCAAGGTGATCTGGAATGGCGAGACCATCTACACGGACCTCGAGCCACGTGGATTTCACCTTGCCGATGTACAGATCCCCATCCGCCTCGTTCAGGGTGAGAATCGACTACTGCTCAAGGTTGGCAATCGCGCCGGTCGGTCGGTTGCCTCGGCGCATATTGTCGATGTCGATGGCGACCGCCTGCCAGGCATCGCGTTTCGCTTGCCGGGAGAGATTCCCACGGCCATCGAAGAAGCTGCCGATGGCCCCCGACCGCAGCAATCGGCCCTCGCAAACCTCTATCCAAATCCCTTCAACTCAGCCACCCAAATTCGCTTTGAGTTGGCCCGCGACGGCAAGGCCGATCTTGCCGTATGGGATGTACTCGGACGTCGGGTGAAAACCCTCGTCACATCTCCCCTGCCGGCGGGTATGCACCAGATCACCTGGGATGGTCGTGCCGATGATGGGGGCATTGTCGCGACGGGGGTGTACTGGGTTCGGCTGCAGACCCCAGATGCGACCTCGACACGTCCCATCACGTTGCTGCGCTGAATTTGAACAAAACTCGCAGCCAGTGGCGCGCCGCTCCTCGATCATCGCACTGGCACCAACCATCGTATTTTTCCTGCTGACAGCAACGTTTCTTCTCTCGCGGTCTGGCTGCGGGTGCCGTAAAGGGGTCGTCATCCATGTCTCGAATAATCGTCACGCGGCTTCTGTGGGATGATGAGTATGTCTACGTCGCCTTCGTCGCCACGGAGGCGCACATCTCTGCAGATCTCACAGATCGTGGTTGGATTACAGAAATTGCAATTCCTTTTGCTGACCTTGCCCCCTTTGCGTCAAACCTGCCACCTCACGATGGCGACCACTGGCGTCTGAATCTCTATCGGATGGGTGGTGAGGTGAATCCGCAATTCAGTCTGTGGTCTGACACACGCACACAGCGACCACAGTATCACAAGCCAGATCGATTTGGCCTGGTCCATTTTTCGACGAATCTGGCCGGAAGCAGTCTGACCTCTTCGTGAACCGATCCCTACGTGACTTCTCTATGACCTCAGTCCGGCAGTGGATGACAGCGGCTCTCGTCCTATGGGTGTCTGGATGTGAATTGACGACGACGGGCCATGAGACTGCGCCTCCAGCATCCAGCCCATTTCACTTTACTCAGATCGCCGAGCAAAGTGGCCTGTTGCATCGCAACACGTCAGGTAGCGCTGAGCAGCGATTCATTGTGGAGAGCATCTCCGCCGGCGTCGCCGTACTCGACGTCGACGGTGATGGCTGGCTGGATCTGTTCTTTGTCGATGGCATCAACTATAGTGATTCTGGGACGGCGGCGCCGCGTTCGTCAGGGCATCGTCTCTATCTGAACGAAGCTGGCGCAGACGGTTCACGACAATTTCACGATGTCACGGAGATCTCGGGTCTTGCTCAATCGGGGTGGGGCATGGGCTGTGCCGTCGGTGACATCGACAACGATGGAGATCCGGATCTCTACGTCACCTACTGGGGACGGGATCGCCTGTGGCGAAATGACTCTGCAGATGCGCAAGTCCGCTTCACTGAGACGACCACTGAAGCAGGATTGGGAAACGACGGCTGGGGAACGTCAGCGGCCTTTGCCGACATCGATGCAGATGGGCTGCTCGATCTCTACGTGGCGAACTATCTCGAGTTCGATCTCGCCGCACCGCCTGCGGACGGCAACTGGTGCCACTTCAAGGAGGTAGAGTCATTCTGTGGCCCCGAAGGCATTCCAGCCCAACCGGACAGACTCTATCACAATCTGGGCAATGGTCGATTCGCCGATATCAGCCGCAGCAGCGGCATCGACAGCGAGGCCTATCCCGGCCTTGGTGTTCTCTTCACTGACATCGAATCCGACGGCGATCTCGACATCTATGTCGCCAACGACTCAGAGCCAAACTTCCTATTTCGCAATGACAGCACTGACGATAACATTCTCTTCACTCAGGTCGGCACACGACTGGGTGTCGCCTACAGTGATGGAGGATTGGCACAGGCCGGCATGGGTGTCGATGGCGGTGACATCGACAACGACGGAGATATCGACATCTATGTCTCCAATTTCTCCGATGACGTGAACACCCTGTATGCCAACAATGGTCAGGGTTGGTTCGACGATGGCACGTCAGCTTCTGGCATGGGGCGGGTCGTGCGCCCCTTTCTCGGTTGGTCTACGGCCTTCTCTGACTTTGATAACGATGGCTGGCTCGATCTGTTCGTTGCCAATGGCCATGTGTATCCTGCGTTGCAGCGGGTCGTTGGCGGTCTCGCCTATGCTCAGCGGAATCTCCTCTACCACAATGAGGCAGGCCGTTTTAGGGAAGTCGGTCGCGAATCTGGCTTGCATCGAGTGAGCGCCAGCCGTGCAGCCGCCATCGTCGACTTCGACAATGACGGAGATGCGGATATCGTCACTGCAAATCTCAACGACACGCCAAGCCTCTGGCGCAATAACACAGGCAATGCCTCCAACTGGATTGGCCTGCACCTGGAAGGACGAGCGAGTAACCGCGATGCGATCGGTACTCGAGTGACTCTGCATGCTGCCGCTAGCACGCAGACTCGACAGATACAACGAGGCCGAGGCTTTCACAGTCAGTTCGACCCAAGGCCACGTTTCGGCCTGGGGCAAACCACGGCGATCGACAGCATCGTCATTGACTGGCCCTCGGGGATGCATCAGACCATCGCCTCCGACGAGGCCCCAATGCTGCGCCGGTATCTGCACATCGTCGAAGGCAGGGCACCCATCGCGGGGACTCTGATTCCGGCCCCCGACGACACCGTTCCCTCAATCGAGCATGCGCAGCCGTCGGCGATCGGGTTGGAATCAGTGGCATCCGACCTTGGAGAGTTCAGCGACGATCCGGTCCTTCTACGCCAGCAAGCAGTAGAGTTGTATCAGCAAGGCCGCTATCCAGACAGCCGGAGACACCTCGAACGTGTCATCGAATTGATACCGGATGAGGTGGCCTCACGAATCAATCTTGCCACCCTCTATTTTTCAGGCACTGGTGAATTCGTGAAAGCCGACAGTGTTCTGACAGAAGCGCTAGCAATCGCCCCAAAACGGGTTGAGGCACATCATCTGCGGGGTAAGATCCGGCTGCAGCAAGATCGCCTCGACGAGGCGATTGTGTCACTCGCGGAAGCGACCCGATTGTCTCCAGCGTCGGGAGAATATGAAGGTTGGTTGGGTCTCGCCCGGCAGCGACGCGGTCTCCACGCCAAGGCGGAGGCATCATTTCTTACGGCAGCACGACTCGCACCATGGGATCCCCGCCCCTATCTGAATCTTGGCAGACTTTATCAACAGACAGGGTTGCGAGACAGCCTGGCCACGGCGCGGGTATTCGCGACATTTGAACGTCTGTCACCCGCTCAACGTCTCGTCGACCACTACAGACGAAAGCTGGCAGAATACCCCGATCACGCCGCAGCACCTTATCTGCTGGGGCGAGCGTATCACGAACAAGGTCGACTACAGTTGGCCGAGCAGAACTACGCGATGGCACTGGCATTGGATCCGACCTACGCCGACGCCCTGCACGGGGCAGGTCGTCTGCTACAAGATCGTGGTCAGCTACTTGAAGCAGCCAACGCGTATGAAGCAGCCCGTAAGAAAAACCCAGAACTACCCAACATCGACAACGAATTGGGGCAGATCTACCACCATCAGCGTCGCTTTGACTTGGCTGTCAGCGCCTACCGCCGCGGACTCGATCGTATCACCGACCGAGCAGCGGTACCCACCCTACTGGCAAATCTGGCCATGGCTCTCGCAATGAGCGGCCAGCTAGATGACGCCAAGGGTGCCTTTGAGCGCAGCCTCGAACTCGACCCAGAGCAGATCGACACACGCGGTGCCTTCGCCCAGGTGCTGATGGCAATGGGCGATGCAGAAGCAGCTGCCGCCCAGTGGCAGGAGGTGCTCAGACGTCAGCCCAATCACCAAGACGCGCGGCAAAGACTGCAACAAATGCGCTAGCGCAATGAAGGAAGTTGTTAGGCGGGAATTGGCAGAAAAGGGGTCGTCACCTGCTTATTGGTGACGACCCCTTTTCTGCCAAACTGAGTGCAGCTCAGTCGTTGTCAGGAGGATCGTCTGTCGCCAGAGGAATCTGCTCGATTCCTGCTCGTTTCGCCGCTTCGAACAGATCAAGCACATGCCGGTGTTTTGTCTCTTTGTCAGTACGCACAACAAGCGTCAGGGAGCGCGTGCTTGCTTTTTCACGGCGCAGAATCTCATCGAGATTGGCCAGAGACACGGGCTGACGGTTGATCTCCATCGTCCCATCTGCCGCAATGGAAGCGACGAGCTTCTTCTCTTCAACGATCTCTGCCTGGTGCGCTTCGGGCAATTCGACACGCAGACTGTAAGGCTCTTTGAAAACGGTCGTGACCATGAAGAAGATGAGAAGCAGAAAGACGCAGTCGATCATGGGCGTCATATTCAGATCTTCTTCCTCCATCAGAGGGCGATGCTTTGGCATATCGGTCCCCTATTCCTCTTGCTCACGAGCGAAGGCAATGCCCTCGACACCGACGCCGCGAGCTTCATCCACGACGTAGACGATGTAGCGCTGTGGACAATCCCCATCACCGTTGATGATGATGTTCTTGTTATTTGCCTCTTCCATCGCCTTGGCCAGACGTTCGGCCAGCACGTCTGGCTCTACATCGACACCCTTGATCTGAATCTTGCCGGTCGCATCAATAAAAATGTTGATGTCCTTCTTCTGCTCTTCCTGGGAGTCGCTCTGGCTCGGCATGTCAACTTCGAGCCCCTTCGTGTGCAGGAACACAGTCGTCACCATGAAGAACACGAGCAGCAGGAAGACACAGTCCACCAGCGGTGTCAGATCTGGCTCGCTCTCGTCGAGCAACACCTGTCCGTGCCGAATGCGGTGGCGTGCCATCGCCTGACCTACTCGCCGTTTGCCTGAGAGGTCATGATCAGACTATTCGCAAAGGCGTGGCCATAAACCTCGACCGTCTCCAACAACGACTCAGCTTTACGAGCCAGGTAGCGATAGGAAACAATCGTGGGAATGGCGATGACCAGTCCAGATGCCGTCGTCACCAGTGCCTGTGAGATACCACCAGCCACGACACGCGGATCACCAGCGCCAGCAACGGCGATCGATTCGAAGGCGACGATCATACCGGTAATCGTTCCGAGAAGTCCCAAGAGTGGGGCGATATTGCCGATTGTGTTGAGCATGGCCAAATGGCGCCCCAAATAGCCACGGGCAGCCTCCTGAGTCTCGATCACAAGCTCCTGCTTTAGATCGCTCAACTCTTGCTGCATCACCATGAAGCGCCCCATCTCACCGGAGCCACCCAGCTCTGCACGGCGAATGATCTCTTCGTTCGTATCGCGAAACTCGCGCTGCTCAATCATAAGAGTATTGTGACGCCTGAGAAGGCGGGCAAAGACGAAGTTCAGTACCCCCTTGCCTTCATCGCAAACGCTCACCGCCGCCTCCTGGCCTCCACGACTCAGCGCAGCCTCCAGGGTATCGAGTTGCTGTTTTGCTTCATCCGCCGAAGGCATCTGGCTCAGTACCCAGAAACGTTCGATGGAATAGGCGACGACGAGGAGGGCGGCCAGGATGAGCGGTACCATGAGCGGGCCACCGCTCTGAATTGTCTCCCACATACGTGACTCCTTTAAGTGTCCCTTAGTCTCTCGTGTTACGTCAGTTCTGATTCAACGCATCTGGTGCCAGGCGTGGGCCGAGTCGATGCCCCACCTCGATCACACCGACCGAGTTGCCAGCAGACTCACTAGTCACCTGCAAATCCTCTGCTACTTCCCTGCTCCGCAGGGTCGCACTCGACAGGTGCGGCCCGATAATCTCCACGACCTCTACGAGGGCGACGCGGCCACCTTCGTCATCAAGAATCGGCAGTATGTCGCCGATTTCGAGGAAGTCTTCGATGCCGATTCCGAGAAAAATGCGCTCCCCATCAACGGCGAGTACTCGTGCCCCTTCGCGACTCAAAATCAGAGGACGACGATCATATATGGTACTGACAATCGTAGCGGCCAGATCGTCGAGAGCACCACGTACATAACGGCCAAACTTCAACTCATCAAACTCTTCACCGCCGAAGTCGATCTTGAGCAACTGCTCAAACTCGCGGTCGAGCGCTGTGGGACGCCCGAACAGATTCAGTTCGAGTGGACGAATCACGCTGTCCCGCACGACACTCATCGTTCGCACGACCGTCGACGTCGCCGTCCGCGTCAGATCCACATCTTCAAAACCTATGGCATACGTGAAGGAACGATATCCTCCCAAATTGGGATCGCCCGCCACAACTCTTCTAATGCCACAGGCACTGACGACTCCGGTGACAACAAAGTCTGCCTGTAACTTCTCACCAACAGCAATGGCCAGGTCCTGCCCACTCTTCCCATCACTGCGGCTGCTTTTCTCCGCAGCCCACACACTATCAGGATCGACCACCTGTAACGACGACATCCCCGTTAGATGTTCGCCGAGAGAGATCGGCACCTCTTGGCCGAGATCCCATTCTCCCTGAAAACCGGCATCATCGGAAAAACTCAGTATTGCCAGTCGGGGCCCAGCCGCCGCAAGGGTGGTGCTGCCTGCAAGCAACCACGCCAGCATGAGTCGAGATGCGACGACTCCTCGTCGCAGCGATTTCTTATTACTGAGCGCCAGTCGCCACCTGCACTTCGCCTACTTCGAGGGTTCGATCGAAGTCCATGGTGATGTCAACCACTTCCAGTGGCTGACCGGACGCGTCGAAACGGAGCACGAAATCTTGCAGGACAAGGCGCACCTGCGTGACATCTTCGGCCAATGGGTCGAAGGCGATCAACCCACTATAGGATTCGCCTTTGAATACTCTCTGGTCTTCCAGATACGCCGAGCTTCGAACATTTCCCATGCGTAGATCGAAGCGATAAAACTCGTTTCCACTCTGACCCCGCAAGGCTCGATAGTAGCGCTCAAAGCTGTTATGCGGCGACCAGGAAGGAATTCCGTAGCTGTTTAGCTCTTCACCGCGGTCTGTAAGAAGCACGACTTGTAGAGGGTCCAGTAGGACCTTGGCATAGATATCGTTGGTAATCGACACCTCGAAGATGGTAAAACGAACCGGTGTATAGCCGACCAGTGGATTGACCCAGTCGCCATACGTATAGGGATTGGTGGAGAATCGACCCCGCTTGGAGTCGCCTGGGAACAGCGCATTGAGGCGCTCGTCTGTGAGGGGCTCTACCTGGACTCTCAACCCTTCGATGGAATACACCGCCCCGGTCTCGATAGGCTCAACATCGACTGTGGTCACCGCTGAGGCGGCCAAGGTGCTGTTGTATTTGATCTGGGGCAGGGTGACGCTACACGCCACAAGGGCAAGGACTGCCATGGCGACCATCGTGCGTTGCATGTCAGCCACTCCCTTCGCTGTAGAAGTCGATCTGTTGCTGCGCAATCGAACCTTCCTGAGTAAGGGCGAAGATGACAGCATTGATGCCGAACCTTAACTGCGGTTCGTTGCCGTAGTTCCGCGCCCAGGTATGGACATAACCCTTGTCTGAATAGATGGCAACCAGCCGACCATCTACGAAAACACCCTCGAGATGATACGACTGTCGTGCGATGGAGATGCTCTCATTATCTCGCTGCTGGCCAGTCGATTCGACCTCCAACTCCGAACCGACGGGCGGCCCGTCGAAGTCATAGTAGGTGTGGTAGATCGGATGGTCGTTGGGAATGATCTGCAAGACCCCATCGCCACGCAGAGCGTCACCAAAGATTCGACGTAGTGCCGCCTCCGCCTGGCTGAACTCGGCCGTAGGATTGGCATTGTCCGTGAAGACAAAACCACCGCGTCGCATGTACTCGCCCAGATTCTCAATCTCGCGGGCTGTCAACTCGAAGGCTTCCTGCGCCGTTAGAAAAACGAAGGGCGTGCGGAACAGAGCTTGTGAGTCGACGAAGAGATGCGCGTCTACTTTGGCTGTAATTCCTGTTTGCTCATTGAGGGCACGCACGAGATTGGGGACAGCCTTGGCCGCCGAATCAAAGGTCGGTTCGAGATCTGTCGCCCACGCAGTGCCCAGATAGACGAAACCTCGCACATTGCGCCGATCGGACGGGTCCTGAATGATCAGTCCCTTGAACTTGCCTGTGTCCAGAGCGCGTAGATCGATCAACTCCTCGCGCATGGCAATACGCTTCTCGGGCTCTTTGGTACCGGCAATGCGCGTCGCGCTCAATTCGATGGGACCCGTATCGAGTTTCAAACCTGCACCCGTATCGAGGGCATAGTCGAAGCTCTGCACGCGACCTAATCCACTTAGGCCCTGCAATCTGGGCGCCGGACGCTGGAGACGAGGTCGCAGGGCGGTCACCTCTTTGGTCATCGCCCGCGGCCTGAGTCGTTGCCGCTTCATGACGAATTGTTTGGTCGATCGCGGCTTACGAATCACCAGACGGGTGAGCGCCGGTGGCGGTGGAGTAGGCTCCGCTGCGTAATAGATGCTATAGACCACCCCCCCGCTGAGCATCATCGATGCAATCAGCAATCCATAGATCGTCAACCGACGCGTCTCGAGGATCAGACGACGGAAATTGATCCGATCGGAAGGAGAAGAAAAGCGGTCTGGGGCGGAAGCCATTGAGTAACCGATCTTCGCCGTTACGGAACGACCAATGTGTCGGGCTCAGACGTGGGGCCAAAGAACCCCACGTCGTCGACCGCCCACAGGCGAATGATGTAGAAGGTGGCGGATTGCAGTTGCAGACCCGCGTCAGTGTAGGTCGTGGCTGTGGAGTCATCGACGAAGCGCGTGTCTTGCGCACCCGATGTATCCGTCAGACTCACCACATAGCCATCGACATTCGCCGTCGACGTCATCTGCCACGTGACGGAGAAATCTGAACCATCCAAGAGGGCCTCGACGGCCGTCGGCTGATCGAGAACATCATCGTGGTATTTGGCTGGCAGTTTGGTGTCGTTGCTGCAACCGAACACCATCAGTGCCAGAGCAGTCGCCAGTAGAAGCAACCTTTTCATCATCGCCATCTCGCCACCAGGGCCAGGCCCGGTGCCTCCCCGATCTTGCGTGGGCGCAGGGACATGCGTCGATCCTGAGGTGGCTCGACACCGCCGAGTAGAAAGACATCTACGAGATTGTAGCCGTATAAAACCGCAGTGAGAGCAGCGCAGGTAACCCGCGTTGTGTGCGCCTGGTCCATGTCATCCTTGCGATCACTCACCCGTCGCCAAGCCTCCCTGGCATTTTCAAAACTTCCGCCCTCTCGCAAAGACGAATACCCTGCGCTCTCGAGATCAAACTGGTCCTCGTGGGTGCCAAAGTCGCTGTTGGACGACAACCAGGCAACGAGGAATACCGTGTGTCCGACGATCATCGCCGTACCACGTTGGCGATGGCCGGCTGCCAGTTGACCAAGTCCAGGGTAGAGGACGGACAGCAATCGTGCCTGTCCCGGTGACACCTGATCCTGTTTCAGCTGGAAACCAGCGCCCTGGGCAGTTGCCCCTGTGGCCATCAACATCAAGACCATACCAGCAGCAACAATGATTCTTTGTAGACGCCACATGCGGCGCTCTCCTCTTCCAATCCTGCTCATAGTCGAGTACTCACGATCCAATCTCGGTGCGCCTTGGCAAATTGATAGGCTTCACGTGTCGCCCGTTCTTGCTCGAAGAGGACGATGACTTCGTCATATAGATCCACCGCTTCCTGCCAACGACCAATGCTTTCCAGACATACCCCCATATTGCTGATGGCACCGATCTCACTCTCCGTACCTGGATATGCTTCACGGACCTGACTAAAGATATCGATGGCGCGGCGATAGTCCTGCTCTCCCCCACCGCCATCCGCAAGATCCATCAACTCCAGTCCCTTCTCGTACTCCTGATATGCCAGTGCTTCTTTGAGTTCGTCGATCAACCTCGGCACTTGAGCGGCCACCGTAGCCTGCGGATAGGCGTCCTGCACCCGGCGATATGCTGTCAGAGCCTCCGAATACTGCTGTCGATTGTAGGCATAGTCACCGAAGGTGAACTGGGCGGCCGGGGCAAACTCTGACTGTGGATAATTCTGCAGAATCCGGCCAAACTCGACCATCGCCTCGTCCTCACGATTCAGCTCGATCAGACACCACGCGAGATTATATTGCGAATCGTCCGCGGAGGTCTCATTGGGGAACTCTGCAAGAATCGTCCGGTAGTGGTTGCTGGCCTGCTCAAATTCACCCAGCTGATACTTGCTCTCTGCCAATCCAAACAATAGATCCGCTCGTTCGGGTGCATTCGGATCTGCTACCAGTAGATCGGCAAACAGGCGATGCGCCTCGTCGAATTGCCGTAGGCTGTAGCGTGTATTGGCGAGATAGAAATCAACCGTATAGGACTGCTCTCGATCCAGTGGACGCTCCCCCAATACCTCAAAGGCCACTGCCGCTTGCTCTAACTCGCCAGTGACGAACAATTGCGTGGCTCGATTGAGGAGTACGGGAACCTCGAAAATCGATCCTTCATATTCGTCCAACAGGCGAGCGAAGGCGGCCATGGCGCCATCGCCGTTCTCCTGACGTAAGAGAGCATCCCCCAGCAGATAAAGGGCCTTTTCTCTCAACGTAAAGGGGCGCTCCGCCGTGATACCATCGACGAACTCGAGATCCAGCAATCTTTGAGAGATTTCGGCAGCCTGCTCGTAGTCGTCCTGGTCATAGTACAGATCGAGAATTCTACTGAGCAGCTCCGCTTCCTCTTCAGGGGTCTGCGCTGTACGCGTCATCTCGTCGAGGACCGTCAGCGCATCGGCGCCGCGATTCAGACGAAGGTAACCGATGGCCAACGCATCGCGCGCATACTTCACCTTTGAGGGATCGTCGACCTCGTTGATCACCCACTCGAGATCCTCGATGGCCGCTTCGAGTTTTCCCGTCAGCAGGGCAGCATTTCCACGTGCAAGACGGAGTGCCTCCTCCAGATCTCGCGGCGGCTGCGCCGCCAGCCCTTTGCCGAAGTGATCGAAAGCCTGTTCGGATGCGCCCAGTGACTGATGCGACTGACCAATGAGATACTGGAAGCTGCTGAGATAAGCATCCGCCGCGACGCCGACACCTGCCTCGAGAGTCGTAATCGCTTCCTGCGGGCGTCCAAGGCTCAACAGGGCATGGCCACCGCCCATGGAGGCCCGTGTATACAGCGCAGGATCTGCGGAGGATATGCGGGCGAAGGCGCCGACTGCTAGGTCGAGGGCTCCCTGCTCCTGATGAGCCAGTCCCATCAACAGCAAGGCTTCGTTCGTCAGATCACTCGCGGGAAACTCATTGAGCAGTCGTTGAGCCGCGGCGATTGCTGCCGTGTGATCTGCGCGCTTGCCGTGCAATTCAGCCAATTGCACCAGTGAGCGTTCGACGTATCCAGCGTCGGTCGCGTCGGCGACCAGTCCTTCGTATGAGCTTTGTGCGGCATCCAGGCTCGCAGGAGTCGCCATCGCCTGGAGCGCCACAGCCCTGTTGAATGTGGCATCGACGACGTATGCGCTTCCAGGCGCCTGCACCAGGAGCGTATCGTAGTGAGCGATGGCCGATTCGAGGCGAACCTGAGCTGCCCCGGAACCGGCTACTTCGAGGACAGTTTGCGCCCACCGCTGGTATGCACTGCCCAGTCGGTAGCGTATGCGGGGTTGGCTGAACCCTACCTGCGCGGCAATGTCCCCATAGGCTTGCAGATAAATGCGGAATTCTGAGATCGAACTCTCGTATTCGTCCCGCACAAGGAATCGCTCCGCCA
>Ga0114999_10002470_pt1 | contig 24280 bp, 20 predicted proteins | sample ArcticOcean_MG_C_3_FD_89820 | JGI IMG/M metagenome (GOLD analysis project Ga0114999, IMG submission 89820) | Marine microbial communities from western Arctic Ocean - ArcticOcean_MG_CB8_126 | ecosystem: Environmental > Aquatic > Marine > Oceanic | place: Arctic Ocean: Canada Basin | collected...
AAATTCAAGTCGACCAAACAAGAAAATCTGACCAACACCACTGCTGACCTGGGTTTCAACGTGTGGTCTGCCTGCTAAGTGGGACAGCAATGGATCGGGCCTTCTTTTTTTCTTTAGGGGTTAATGGTGAATTCCAGGACTGCAACTCTCTGATCGAACGACAAGTTACCGGTCCATACTTCCTGATTCGGTAAAACAACGGCGACGAAAACCACATTGTCATTCGGCATCAACGTAACCGGGGCAACAACATCGCCGCTTGCGGCATCAAGCAAACGCCACGTTACATCCATATCGGAAAAGTTAACTGCCGCGTTGAAATTGACCGAGACAGCGCCGTTGTTGGTCACGCGTACAAAGTTAGCGCCATAAGTCATGGCATTCAGAGAATGGACGACCGGAATCGCAGCGGCGTCAATGTCCGTCACAGCGGCCGTGTGCGGCCAGACCGCACCTTTAGAAAAATGCGCGCCATCGTCGAACTCATCGACAAACCAGCGCCACTGCATGAACTCAACGACCGTTTCATCGAGTGTTACGCCGCGCTCCGTCAACAACAGCAGGCGCAATGCGTCGATGTAGTCCGGCCGGTCATCTCCAACATTACTTCGGGTGCCTCGCCAAAGTCGCGCGTAGAACGCCGGGTCGCCCGGATAGTAACGCTCGTAAAGGTAGTGCAGATACATCGCGGCCGCATACGTGTACCAGGAAGCGGCGAAGTCATCATAGAACAATGACCATTGGGGTTTATTCTGGAAGTCACGCATCTCGAAGAACCAGTCGTCTTCGTCGGGGTACACCAGGGCCTCGGCAAAGGTGGCGCCGGCTTCGTAATGCTGCGCATCTTCAGTCCAGTCATCGCTCGCTTGCAGCGCGTGATTGAATTCGTGTGCCATGAAGGTGTCCAGAAATTCACCGCCGGTGGCACCGGCGAGATCAATGGCCATGTAGGTTGAGAAGTCCTGAAAGGGCGTTGCCGGGTTTCTGTTGACGCTGGAAACGAAGGCACCTCCGATTCCGGGCCAAATGAAAATATCGAAGTTGCCATCGGCACCGCAGTCACCTTGGTCGTCGAGCGGCGCAGAAAAGCCAAGCGTATCGACCTGCACGGTCCACGATTCCTCGAGCAGCACGATCATCTCGAGCGCCTTGGTTTCGTTGGTAAGGCGTGGATAGTGCACCGTCAATGGTCGCAAGGCAGACGACGAATTCAGGGGCCAGTATTGCGTATTCGCACAGGGATCCGCACTACCTGGAATGGCGCCACAAAACTCGAGCGCATCGTTGCAGGCCACAGGAGGTGGCGCCGGTGGCGATGGCGGTGGTGATGCTGGCGGCGCAGGTCGTCCAGCGCTGCCCCCGCCCCCGCCCCCGCAGGCAGCCAATGAAAAACAACACAGAAAGATACTGGCAACCCGGCGCACATGGAACTCCTTCGATCAACTCGGACAAAGTAGCAGATTTCGGCGTTTCGCTCGTCCTCCCGATGGCTCCCGTCAGCGCGAGAGCAACGACGCAATTTAATTCTAAGCTAAGAAAAAATGGATTGCGTCGTCACTGCGTTCCTCGCAAAGACGGAGTTTGAAATTTTTGCTCTTCGCATTTACGAGGCGTAGTGGGTTGTCATTTCTGTGCACTCTCGTCTTCGCGAGCGCAGCGACGCGTTCCAAGCGGTGTCGAAAAATAAATGGATTGCTTCGTCACTGCGTTCCTCGCAAAGACGGGTTCGACGTTTTCAATGCATTAGGGCAGACAAACGCGATCACATCAGCAGAAATCGGGATGGAACACCAATACATTTATGGATGTTCTTATTGTTGTTCTCTAATGCCGCTTGAGATTCACCATGGCGTAACAGTGCTACGCCAACAGCCTGCTAAGATATTGTTTCGGAACCTTAGGAATAAAATGATGTTGTCACGACGAGAATTCGTCCAGACCACGGCCGCACTTACCGCTGCCGCAATTGCCAGCCCTGCCAGAGCGGGTACCCGGCCGGTCATTCTCGATACAGACATTGGTGACGACATCGACGATACCTGGGCGCTGTTTATGTTGCTGCGCATGCTGGAGTTGGATCTGCAACTCGCTGTTAGTGATTACGGCAACGCGATCTATCGTTGTCGCTTGCTGGCGAAGTTGCTTGAGCTCACCGGTCGAACTGACGTGCCGATCGGTATTGGCGTCGGTCGGGAAGACAAGACGGGCCTGCAAAGCGGCTGGGTTGGCGATTACCAACTCAAGGATTATCCAGGCGTCGTCCACGAAGACGGCGTTCAAGCCATCATCGACACGATCCATGCGTCGCCAGAACCGGTAACGCTTCTGTGCATCGGGCCGGTACCCAACATCGCCGAAGCGCTGCGGCGCGACCCGAGTATTGTGGATAATGCTCGGTTTGTTGGGATGTTCGGGTCCGTCTACAAAGGCTACGCTGGCGAGCCCGACGTTGCGGCGGAATGGAATTTTAAGGTCGACCCGCAATCACTGCAGACCGTCTTTGCAGCAAAGTGGGATTGCACCATCACACCTCTTGATACCTGTGGGCTTGTCGTTCTCGACGGTCCGAACTACCGCCAGCTGCATGACAGCGATGACCCCTGGATGATGTCGCTGATGGAAAACTACCGAGTTTGGCTGCCCGACGCGCCGTACATCACCCCGGGCACGGACACCCGCACAATAAGCACCACGCTATTCGACACCGTTGCTGTCTATCTGGCTGCCGAAGAGGATCTCGTGGAGATGCGTGAGCTGCCACTGCGGGTCACTGATGAAGGCTATACGGTTATCGATGAGGAGAACGGTCGGCCTGTGAACTGCGCCGTGTCGTGGAAAGATCTTGAGGCGTTTAAGCGTCGCCTTACACGTACATTACTTGGCTAAGCGGGCGTTGGCTCGATTCACCCTATATCGGGGTGCCGCGCACCGCCCCTAAGACCAGATGTCAACGTGTGGCAATGGGATCGCCACAAGGGTCACAGGATGCGACACTAGGCGCGCGTACGACAAGGCCCTTTCCCATGATTCCCCGCAACTTACTCGGCACCGCATTGATTCCGGACACTAATGTGCAGCTGCAGCTGTATCAATCCGGCGAGCTGTTCTCAATCAAAATTCCCGGTCGGGGCGATCTGATGAACAGTCGTGTACACGGCTCCGAAAAAGCCCTGGCAGAATTGGCCTGCGAAAATTTGCATCGCAACGCAAACCCGCGGCTCCTGATCGGCGGACTCGGCATGGGATTTACTTTGGCCGCAGCCCTTAAAATTCTTGGGCCCGCTGCCGAGGTCGTTACTGCAGAGCTCGTGCCGGAAGTGGTGACGTGGAATCGCACGCTGCTCGGCGCGGTCGCCGGCAATCCGCTCGACGATCAGCGCAGCCGTGTTTTCGTCGGTGATGTGGCTGATTTGATTCGACAAGAACCGGCCAGCTTCGACGCCATTTTGATGGATGTCGACAACGGACCCGAAGCACTTGTCCGCCAGGAAAATAACTGGCTATACAGCGCCGCCGGCCTGCAGGCCACTCGCGCCGCGTTGCGCCCACGCGGCGTGCTGGCAGTCTGGTCTTCGAGCCCGGATCGCCCTTTCAGCAAACGGCTGCAGCAGGCAGGTTTCGACGTGCGCGAGCACGTAGTGCGTCCGCATCGTGCTGGCAAGGGGCCACGCCATCATATTTGGATCGGGACCTAGCAGCGGATTCTTCGCGACGTAGCTCGAGCTCACGATGGGTCGTAAGCTCAATACGTGCTGATTCGAAATGGTGGCCAGGGGCGGATCAGTTCGCGAAGCGAACTAAAACAGCGTAGCTGCCCGTAGGGTGAGGATCGATGCCAACTCGATCCGAGTCAATCGAACCGAGCATAGAAGAGCCCTAATCTAGTCGTTAAGAGACGGTTCCTACGTGCGGGACACGCGGATTTTCAGTATTCAGTTAGGTTTGTCCGTTGAGTCCCAAAGTGATCCAGATGTGTCAATCTAATTCAGCTTTTGACCCGTGACAGGTCCGCGTATGTTCTAAATCTATCGTTATTAATATTTATTTTTCTCGGCAGATTTACACAGAAATTACACGTAAATTTCTTCACCTATTGTCAACGAGCATCGCGCCTGGGAAGCGTCGCGAACTTGAACCGATTCATTATCGAGGTCAGAGGCAGTCACATACCGACATACCAGGCCCACCCCGCCCCAATCGGCCCGCCCTTACCCAGATCGCCAAAATCATTAGCAACGACAATCTTGCGAATGAACTTCACGCTCTTGTAACCCAGTTGCCGCTCAACGCGCAGCCGTAGCGGCGCGCCATGTCCGGTCGGTAGGTCGCGACCGTTCATCCCATAGGCCAGAATCGTCTGCGGGTGCAGAGCATCGATCATGTCGACGCTATCGGCAATAGCGTCGTAGGAATGAAATTCGACGAACTTTGCGTCCTGCTGCATACCGCAGGCTTCCAGAACCGCGCGCAGCGGTACGCCCGTCCATTGAGCAATGGCCGACCAACCTTCCTCGCAAGTGTGGCGAGTAATCTGCGTTCGGGATGTCATTCGCTTTAGATCTGCCAACGTAAACGTGCCGGGTTTTGCCACGTTACCCTCGACCGTCAATCGCCAGTCGGCGAACGTACCCGCAAGCAAGTGCTCGTAAGCCTGGCCATGCTCGGGATTAAAAAGAAGCTGGTTGGAATCAGCCGGATTCGTCGTACCAATCGCCGGGACGGATGAAATGTCGCTGTAGTCGTATTCCCGTGCCAGCGAGTGCTCGGGCAACAACAGACGATGAGTTTTGTAAGTCAGATTGTCGCCCATGCGAAGCAAGTTGCCATACGTCGGTGGATCCGTTTTCGAGCAACCTGCCACTGCAACGCCTGCTGACGCACCCATGCCTCTGATGAATGTGCGGCGGGGTATTGAGATTCTTTTGTCCGTCATTCTATTTCCCCAATGTCATCGCACGCACCTGTTTCCAAAATCCTGTCATTACTACCATGACGACGTGTGCGATTACGAACAGGAGCAATGCCGCGAAACAGAAAAAGTGAATCGTGCGTGCCGATTGGTAACCGCCAAACACATCCAACAGGATAGGAAACGGCGCCGTAATCGCTGGCGCCATCGACAGCCCCGTGATCACCATTAATGGCAGCGCCACGAATATCACAATGAAGTAAATGAGTTTTTGCAGCAGACCATACGGCGGCCCTCCGAGGGCAGCCTTGCTTTGTGTTCTGAGGTGAGCCTTGAAGTCTCTCCACATCGCCCCCGGTGCCAGTTCTTTTATGCGAGGTAACAGGTCACGCCGGACATGCCCGGAGATTAATCCTGCAGTTACATAAATCACGCCGGTCGCGACCAGCAACCAGGCCGCGAGAAAATGCAGGCTACGTGCCCAACCATTTTGATTGAAAATCTCGTAGTTACGATTCGCACTGACAGGCCCGCCCGCGGTTGCGGAAAATTGGGTAGTCGTACCGTATTCATCCGGACGATGATTACCGCTGATCGGCAGGTCCAGTATTGATGGCATCAGGTCATTGCCTACCTCGCCCCAATGCAAACGTGGATACACCATCAAAATGAAAATGCCGCTGACGGCGAGCGTGAAAAATCCTGCGACTACTATCCAGTGACAAACTCTCACCCAGCGCAGATGGCCATCACTGTCGGCCGGCGCGTCAATGTCATTTGATGGGACTGCAACCTCCGCCATGGCTCACTCCGTTAAAACTGTGATGACTGATAACGGGCTCTATTGTAAGTGTTCATGACTGAATTATCGATCGGCGAAAGTTGCCTTGTCAGAACCTCTGTCGACAATCGAGATAAATCCAACTATCTCGGTGACATCCCTCCAGTTAGACCGCTCCATGAGCAATGTCCAAGTGCGAGAATCACGATGCTTGGTACCGACAAGTTAACTTCGTTGGATAAATGAAATTCAGCTATTCATCATCAAGCTACTAACACTTCCCATTCGTTGAGCCCACTTATCCTGAGTTTTCGGTAATGCTCAGCTCCAACGAGATGTCTGCCGAGATTGAATAAATTGTAAACGGCGGCATGTACACTCAGGAATCGTTGAGCTTGGTTGGAAGAATTGAACCTTCGCATTCCTCGCTCTCGCACCCTGGTCGATTCATGCGATTGCTCGGCCCGATTGTTCGCATATCGAGCTGTATTGTGGATAACATCAGGCATCAGTTCTCGATGTGCCACACCGTAACTTCTCAGCTTGTCCGTCACGATCTTTCTGGGCTCGCCACCAGAGCTCCGAATAAGCCGTTTGAAGAAGCGCTTTGCTGCAGCGCCATCTCTGCGAGCCTGTAAATAGACATCGACCACTTCCCCATCCTGATCCACTGCACGCCACAGATATTGCTGCTTGCCATTGATCTTCACGAAGACCTCATCGATGTAGAACGTATCGCCATAACCACCGTGTCGCTGTTTGAGTCGACGAGCGTATCGAGCGCCAAACTTGATACACCAAAGTCTGACGGCTTCATAGCTGACATTGATGCCTCGTTCTGCGAGCAGGTCTTCGACATCACGATGGCTTAGGTTGAATTGATGGTAGAGCCAAACCGCGTAACTGCTGATATCGGGAGGAAACCGGTGACGCTTGTAGGTATTCATCACAGGATTATGGATCAGCGGCGGTTAAGTTGTCAGCACCCTCCGACCCTCACGCATCGCTCGATCGCTTATCACGGTCAGATCGTCATCGACTAATCAATTTTGTCAGTGGACTTGAATGAATGGCATTGGTACGCGCGATTCCTGGTACCGAGCCAAGCACGCAGAGACATTCTTGCCCATTAATGCAGTATCGACATATCCAGCAACCTTGCAACATGCAGCGCCTCGCGATCTCCAAAATCCTTTATCTGGTGTCGGCAACTCGTACCGTCGGCGATGACGATCGTATCTTTGTCTGCTGCGCGTACTGCCGGCAGCAATTTGTCTTCGGCCATTTGTTGGGAAACACCGATGGTTTTCGCATCGTAGCCGAATGCACCGGCCATCCCACAACACGCGGACGGAATCACTTCGACATCGAGATCCGGAATGAGCTTCAGCAGTTTCGTTACCGACGGCATGACGTCGAACGCTTTCTGATGACAGTGACCATGTACAAGGGCTCGTTTGAATTGCGTCGGCATTAGATCAAGTTCGAGCCTGCCTGCATCACTCTCGCGAATCAGGAACTCTTCAAATGTCAGCGCCAGTTCGCCGAGCGCATCGGTTTCATTACCCGGCAACATAGTCTTGAACTCGTCCCGCATACCCAGCACGCAGGATGGCTCGAGACCAACGATGGGAATACCGCGCTCGACGAATTGCTGCAGAGATTCAAGTGTGCGCCTCGCCTCTTCACGAGCTTCATCGATCATGCCGGTGGCGAGGTAGGTGCGCCCGCAACACAGTGGACGTGTACTATCGACCGGGTCCGGAATGATTGTCCGGAATCCCGCCTGACTGAATATCCTGACCGCGGCGCGAAGATTTTCTGGCTCGAACCAGCGATTAAAGGTGTCGGCAAACAGAACGACTTCGGCGCCGGTCGTTCCAGTGGGCACTTCCTCCTGACCACGGAAATAATCGCTGCGCCAATTCGGTAATTTTCGTCTTGCGCTTAAACCCGTCAGCTTCTCGACGAGCCACGGTATGCCTGGCAGATTATTCCTTAAGTTGACGAGGCCAGAAATTCGGGCAAGCGTCGGCGCGTAGCGCGGCAGGTTGGCAATGAGCCGGTCTTTCACAGGCCGTTTGTGCTTCTTGTAGTACTGGTGCAGGAACTCGATCTTCATCGCGGCCATGTCGACGCCCGTCGGGCACTCACGCTTGCAGCCTTTGCACGATACACAAAGCTCCATGGTGCGATACATTTCTTCGGACGCGAGGCCTTCATTACCGAGTTGTCCCGATAACGCGAGGCGCAAAGCATTCGCCCGGCCACGAGTTAGATCCCGTTCATCACGGGTTACCCGATACGACGGACACATCGTACCGGCGTCGAACTTGCGGCAGTGGCCGTTGTTGTTGCACATCTCGGTAGCTGCAGCAAATCCTCTGCCCCGGTTGTGCTCGCCCACTTCGTGCGCCGACCAGTCGAGAGCGGTTTCGAAGATAGGCGTCTCGTAGCCCGGCTTGAAGCGGAACAGGCTACGATCGTCCATCTTCGTCGGCGCGACGATCTTGCCGGGGTTCATCAGCCCTTTTGGATCAAACGCTTTTTTGATTTCCGCGAACGCCCTGGCCAGACGTGGCCCGTACAGGCGTTCGATCCATTCGGAACGCACGAGACCATCCCCGTGCTCACCGGAGTAGGAACCCTTGTATTCCTGGACAATCGCGCAGGCCTCTTCAGCGATGGCGCGCATCTTGTGCGCGCCGTCTTTACGCATGTTCAGAACGGGTCGAACATGCAGGCAACCAACAGAGGCGTGCGCATAGAATGTGCCTTTTGTGCCATGCTTTTCGAAGACGTCGTTCAATCGGTCCGTGTAATCGGCGAGATGCTCGAGCGGCACGGCGCAATCCTCGATGAACGACACTGGCTTGCCGTCGCCTTTCATCGACATCATGATGTTGAGACCCGCCTTTCTGACGCTCCATACGTCTTTTTGCAGGCCGTGATCCTCGATGCGGGTCACGCAATCGGGTAAGCCGAGATCGGCCATCAACTCAAAGAGCCGGTCGAGTCTTTTGACCTGTTCCCCATTGTCATCACCGGCAAACTCGACCAGCAGTATTGCGGCAGGATCGCCTTTGACGCTCTGGTCCACCGTTTTTCGGAACGCCGGGTTCTGTCGCGACAACTGGATCATCGTGCGATCGACGAGTTCCACCGCCGTGGGGCCGAGCCCGACGATGTGCTGTGCGGCGTCCATCGACTGGTAAAAGGAAGGGAAATGAACGACGCCGAGCACTTTGTGCGCTGGCATCGGTGCAAGCTGCAACTTGATGTGTTTGAAGTAGCCTAGCGTGCCTTCCGATCCCACCAGCAGGTGCGCCATGTTAAACGCATCCGGCGACGCCATATCGAGGTTATAGCCCGCGACCCGACGTTGCACTTTCGGCACACGTACAGCGATCTCGTCCTGTTCGCGCACGTACAGTTTTCGCACCGTATCGACGAGTTCCGTATGTCGTATCGATCCGTTAGCTTTGCCGCTCACGGCACCGAACGTAACGCTGTCTCCGCTCGTCAGCCACGCCTCAGCTGCGAGCACGTTATGCACCATATTGCCGTAACGAATGGAGCGTGCGCCGCAACTGTTGTTGGCGGTCATACCACCGATCGTGGCCTGTGCCGATGTCGACACGTCGACCGGGTACCAGAGCCCATGAGGTTTGAGCTTCGCATTCAGATGATCGAGGACGACACCCGGTTCGACCCAGATCGTCTGCTCTTCTTTGTCGAGCTCGCCGATGCTGTTCAGGTATTTGCTGTTGTCGATGACCAGCGCCTCGCCCACCGCCTGGCCGCACTGCGATGTGCCGGCGCCGCGCGGCAGAATTGCGACGCCCGAATCGGCAGCAATTTCGAGGGCCAGCAACGCGTCGTCCGTGGTTCGCGGAATCACTATACCGATTGGCGTCACCTGGTAGATCGACGCATCGGTGGAATACCGGCCGCGCGAGAAGGCATCGAACAGGACTTCGCCCTGTAGCGCTTTCTCGAGCATGTTCTGCAGATCTGTCATTCCGGATTCGGCCTACGCGGACTACTTCGTGTATCTTAAACTCAATATGAATAAAAAGAACGGCCGCCACTTCCTGCAGATTCCCGGTCCTAGCTGTGTCCCGGATCGCATCCAGCGCGCGATGGCGAGACCCGTCATCGATCACCGCGGACCAGAGTTCGCCACATTGGGCAGGGAGCTTCTCGCACGGATCCGGCCGATTTTCGCGACGGACGGGCCGGTCATCATCTATCCGTCCTCCGGCAGCGGCGCCTGGGAGGCGGCGTTGGCCAACACCTTGTCGCCCGGCGACAAGGTGTTGATGTGCGAAACCGGGCATTTCGCAATGCTTTGGGCGGGCATCGCCGGTCGCCTGGGACTCGATGCGCGGGTGATCGATACCGACTGGCGTCACGGGGCCGACCCGGCCGCGATCGAGGCTGCACTCGCCGACGACAAGGCAAACGACATAAAGGCCGTGTGCGTCGTTCACAACGAAACCGCGACCGGTGTCGTGAGTAACATTACTGCGGTTCGCAAGGCGATCGATGCCGCCTCGCACCCGGCGCTCCTGATGGTGGACACGATCTCGTCGCTTGCATCCATCGACTACCGGCAGGACGAATGGGGCGTCGACGTGACGGTCGCCGGTTCGCAGAAAGGTCTGATGCTACCGCCAGGACTCTCTTTCAACGGCGTTTCGAAGAAAGCGCTCAAGGCTGCAGAAAGCGCACAATTACCACGGTCATACTGGAATTGGGCCGACATGCTCGCGTCGAACGAGGACGGTTATTTCCCGTATACGCCGGCGACCCCGCTCATGTTTGGCCTGCGCGAATCGATCAACATGCTGAACGAGGAAGGACTGGACAACGTCTTTGCTCGTCATTCGCGTCACGCGGCAGCAACACGGGCAGCCGTCAATTCCTGGGGGCTGGAGACCGTGTGTGCAGATCCCGACGCGCACAGCCCGTCGCTAACCGCCATTTTCACGCCGGACGGCCACAGCGCGGACCACTTACGCAAGGTCATCCTCGAGAACTACGATATGTCACTCGGTACGGGGCTTGGACGACTTGCCGACAAGGTTTTTCGCGTCGGCCACTTAGGTAGCCTGAACGACCTGATGCTCATGGGTGCGTTATCGGGAGTAGAGATGGGACTCGGTCTTGCCGGCGTGCCGCACAATCCGGGCGGTGTACAGGCAGCGATGGACGTACTTGGCCGGGCTTAACTCAGAATGGACCCCGCCAACGCAGTAACCACCAGCCCACTTGTCGCCCTGCTCGGCTTTCTGGGTGTCATCTTCGTTTTGCTGTTTCTTATTGCCAGGTGGCGCTGGCATGTGTTCTCCGCATTACTCGTGCCGCTCATGCTGTTTGGCCTGCTCCCGGGCGTTCAGACCAACAACTTCATTGACGCCTTCGAGAAGGGCTTCGGCAGCACGCTTGGCTCAATCGGCGTCGTTATCGTGCTCGGCTCAATCATTGCGGAAGCGCTGCGACACACCGGGGCGATCCAAACGATCACACGCACTATGGTAAAAGCCGTCGGTTCAAAGCGCATGCCGCTGGCGTTAACCCTCACTGGCTTCGTACTCGGCATCGCGATATTCTCGGACGTCGCTTACGTGATTCTTAATCCGCTCGTGCATTCGGCGGCGAGGATGATGAATGTGACGATCAGTGTCATGTCGACAGGCCTGGTCGGCGCATTGCAACTTACCCACGCTATCGTACCGCCAACGCCTGGTCCGCTCGCGGCGGCGGCGATCCTCGGAGCAGATATCGGTACGACGATTGTCTTCGGCGCCATCGCCTGCTTCACAGGATCGATCGCCGGCTGGATCTGGGGACAGTACGTCATCGGCCCGCGCATCAAGACAATGGCGTCGGACGAATACGCGGGCGAGGACCTCCTCACCGGCAAAGAGGGCGAGAGACTACCCGGAACCTGGGCCTCTTACGCGCCAATACTCGTACCGATACTTTTGATCTCAGCCCAAAGTGTGTCACGACTTTTTCTGCCCGAGGGCCACATCGTGCGTTCCGGACTTGCCTACATCGGCTGGCCGGTAGCGGCGTTGAGCGTCGGGGTCTGGTTGTCGTACCGCAACATCATCATGCCCGAACACAGAAAGGATGCACGATCTAAATGGATCGAAGAGGCTCTCAGGCTTTCGGCAATGATCCTGATCGTGACCGGGCTCGGCGGTTCATTGAGCGAGATCCTCAAAGGCACGCCCGCGGTCGACACGATCAGCGGCTTCTTCGCGGACTACGGCCTGCCCGCAATCTTGTTGCCGTTTGTCATTGGCATCATCGGCAACATGATCACGGGTTCCACTACCGTCGGAGTCATTACCGCAGCGTCGCTTGTCGCACCCATGCTCGGAAACCTCGCACTCTCCCCGGAAGCGGCGATGCTTGCCGGCGGGTCGGGGTCTGTCATCATCAAGTACGTCAACAGCAGCTACTTCTGGGTCTGCACGTCATTGAGCAAACTCAAACCCAACGACGCAATCCTGGCCTACGGCGGCGCAACCTTGTTCGGCGGCATCGTCTCGTTCATCACTGTATGGATCATGTGGGCGGCAGGTATCATCTGACGCGACCGGTTTCGCCCCGCACGTTTCACATTCCGGTATCGCGAGTGATTGCGTCAATGCGTGACGGTGGCGTCAGGGGTCGTTTTCGGGGGATCATCGCATGAGCTAGGAATTGGATACCACGACACGCGGCGTGTCGCTTCGCGACTGGATTGCTTCGTCGCTTTACTCCTCGCAACGACACTCAGCGTCGTTTTCAGTCCGCTACTCTGCCTTGCGACTATGTCGCCCCGCTACCTGGCCGTCGTCTTCGTTTGGCACAAAATAAGGCCCTCCGGTGGCCCACTAAAGTAGGACTGCACTGCCAGTCGAACGATGCAGCGTTAGTTCGCGCGAGGCGGACCGATTGCGCCAGCAATCAGGACAGCGTAGCGACCCGAAGGGTGAGGATCGGCCAATGCCGATCCGATCCGAGACTGGCGAAGCCAGGCGACAGACGCGGAAGGCGAGGCAGAATCGAACCGTGTATGGAATAACGCAACAGTAATCGATTGATTCGGTGTAAATCCGTACGGGACACGCGGATTTTCAGTATTCAGTTGTATATGTCTACCGAGCTCTTGATTAGTCCATGTGCATTGATATAAATCAGGTTCTGGTCCATGCCGCTTACGGAAATGTTCTGAATTTATCGTTCTGCATGTATGTTTTTCTCGGCTTATTTACACGGAAATTACACGCGAAAATACTAGATTCGTCTTTATATTTTCGTGCAATTCGAGTCGCCATGGGCGCGGGCAGTCAATTTTAGCCAAGAGAGAAAATCAAGCAGAAGACCATCGCCGAACGACGTCGGCTATACTACAAACAGAAGGCTGCATAGCCATGAACCTGATGAGCTGAAAGTCTCTCTTAATTCAGGATGCCCTCAGTCCGTAATACTTTGACGACGTTCAAGCGATTCAAGCGAAATTCGCCCAGGAGAGCGAAATGAACCGATACGCAACCGAACTTGGGACGCAGACGAACGAGGTCGAAGGCCATGGCGACCATCCCGGCGTCCGCGGCCATTCCGTCCAGCTAAAAGACATGCAGAAGACGAGACCACTTCGCGTTTTGAGCGAGTCCGATTGGCATGACTGGATCGCTAACGGTTATGTGGTGTTACGGGATGCCGTTCCACAGTCTATGTGCGAAGCGGTGGTCGATATGCTGTGGCGATTCCTGGAGATGGACCCTGCTGATCCGAGCACATGGCACAAGCCGCAACTTCGCGAACACCGCATGAAGGAGCTGAACAATACAGGAATGGTCGAGGTCTACAACCACCAAAGCCTGTGGGAAACACGGCAACACCGCCGTATTTATGATGCCTTCGTCGACATTTGGGATCGCGAGGACCTATGGGTGGCGATCGACCGTGCCAACCTGAATCCACCCAACAAGGCGGCCCGCGAAACAGGATTGGTCGACGGATTTATCCATTTCGATGTCGACGTCTCAGAGAGGCCGCTTCCGGTTTCTGTGCAGGGCGTGCTCTCGCTGAAGAAGCAGGGTGGCGAAATCGGCGGATTCCAGTGCGTGCCCGATGTGTTCCAGGAACTCGATACCTGGTGGGATAGTCAGCCGGCGGGAGCTGACCCGTTCAAGCCGGATGTGACCGGCCGAGCAATCGAAAACATCGAGCTGGACGCTGGTGACTTTTTGATCTGGAACAGCCTGCTTGCGCACGGCGTACAACCCAACAGATCAAAGGACCAAGCACGCATGGCCCAGTACATCTCCATGTTCCCGGCCGATTTTGATAACGAACCGCTGCGCAAGGCCAGAATCAAAACCTGGGCAGAGCAGACGCATCCGATCGGCGACGCTTTCCCAGGGGATCCTCGCAAATTCGAGAAAAACAATTTCGAGGTCGCGACGCTCAACCCGATGGGTCGGAAGCTTTTGGGGCTCGATCCTTGGGACTGATACAGTTTTTCAAACGTGATCGGATCGAGCAAAATGACGGGTTCTGCAGCGACTGCTTATGGCCGAAAGCAGACTGTCAGAGACCTAGACTTTCACTGATACGAATGTCCGCTTTTTGTTAAAGCGGACATTCGGCTCGTAGACAAGGGCAATATAGACGGATCAGAACTATTTCAAGCGAATTCGCGTCGGAAGTGTAGGAACAGCACAAATCACGCCCCGCTACCAAAAAAAAGCACCGGTCCCCTTTAGGGGGCCGGTGCTTTTTTGTATGGGCAGAATTTAATCTGCAGGGGAGCAGGTTCAGCCGAGTGGCGGCGACGCATCGCGTCGCGAATTCGCCGCGAGACAACGTTTCGCCTAGATCTTTCTCCATATCAGGGGTGCCAGCGTCGCCAGTACCAGGAAGTTTTTCAGCCGTTTCATGAGTTTTTCCGCCCTCATTGCGTCGATTCTCGCTTGTCCTCTTTGAAAAAGATGACAAACAACACGAGCACGACAGCGGCCATTGACGCCGGAACAAGCCAGATGGCGTCCCAGGCCTTCAGACCGTCCGCGGCCGTGTATTGGCTGACGATCCATCCGGAAATCAGGCTGCCGATGAACATACCTACGCCATAGGTTCCGAGGGCCATGATCGCCTGCACTGAATTCTTGAGAGATTCTGGTGCTTCCCGATTCGCATAGATTTGCCCGGCCACGAAAAAGAAGTCATAGCAGATGCCGTGCAACACGATGCCCGCGTACAGCATCCAGACCGTAGCCGGATCCGCATTCCCGAAGGCGAACAATATATAGCGGACCGTCCAGGCGAGCATGCCGACGGCGACCATCCACTTGATGCCCATGCGTCTCATCAGGAACGGCATCAGCAACATGAACAGTACTTCCGATTGCTGGCCCAGAGTCTGCTTGCCCGCGGCGTTTTCCATGCCGATTTCGTTGAGAAAGAGGTTTGTGAAGTTGTAGTAGAAGGCCAGCGGAATGCTGATCAATACGGAGGCGATGAACAGCACCAGGAATGAGCGTTTTCGCAGCAGGGCGAATGCGCCGAATCCGAGCATTCGGGCAACCGTCCGGGGTTCATTCGATGGTTGCGGCGGGGTGTGCGGCAGCATGAAACCATAAGCCCCTAACAGCAACGACATGCCAGCCGCGATTTGCAGTGGAATATTACGGTCTTCCATGCCGAGGAAGCCCACCATGAGGCCGGCGACGATCCAGCCGATTGTACCCAGCACGCGGACCAGCGGAAATTGTCGATCCGGATCCGTCAGGTGTCGGAAACTAATCCCGTTGGCGATTGCCAGCGTCGGCATGTAGCACAGCGAGTAAATAAGTAACAAGATGTAGATACTGCTGAATGTCGATGCCTGGCTCGCCAGGTAAAGAAAAATCGCGCCGGCGAAGTGCAGGGTCGAGAAGACCCGCTGCGACGCGAAGTAACGATCGGCGACGAAACCGACGAACAGCGGCGAAACGATGGCCGCTATAGCGGTCGTTCCGTAGATAAGACCAATCTGAGTACCTTCGAATGCCAGTGTCTTGCCGAGGTAGGTGCCCAGCGTGACGGCCCACGCGCCCCAGATAAAAAACTGGATGAACATCATTACGGACAATTTAGTTCTTATGTAGAGGTTTATTTTCATGATCCGGGCTTCCATGTGCCCGACGCCACGGCAGGAATAAATTCATCTAGCCCCTCCGGCTTGAATTTGATTGTGCGTTCCTGCTCGGCGCTCATATAAGCGGTCATAAGCAGCTCCGTGACCTCGAGTCCGGCGTGAAAATCTTCTTCCGGTTGATCGCCGCGTAGAAACGACTGGACAAAGGATCGGTTCTCATCTTCGTAGCCGTATTCGAAAGCCTCATTGCCAACGATTGGCATGAGCCCCTGTTCGGCATTTTGCTTCTCTATCATGTCCTCTCCCTGCGCACCTGTTACGCGCCGGCTAAAAAACACTTTTGCATTGGTATCGAGCGAATTGACTTGCATCATATATTCGGGACCAAGCAGCTCCGAACTGAAGCGCAGGCCCGCACCCACATAGCTCCATGATGTAGTGGTTTCAGCAATCAGGGTACGATTCTGCTCATCACGAAATTCGATCGTAGCGCTGGCGAAGTCCTCAGAGGGTTTCCTCGCGTAGTCCACATCGGAGCCGAATGTCTCGCGGAGAACGCTTACGTATTCGGGCCGGGACCATTTGAGGCTTGCTATATGTCCCGTTACCTTGACGGGTCGAATACTGTTTCGTGGCGCGCCGGGCTCTGTGAGAAGAAATCGGGCGACTTCCACGCTATGACACATCATATCGTTCAATACGCCACCACCTTGCAGGTCACCCTGCCAAAACCACGGCATGTGCGGTCCCGCGTGTTCCTCGGCGGCACGCGCGAGGTACGGCCTTCCGGTATTCGCTGCGCCTCGTTTCCAGGCAATTTCCCGGCCGCGGGCCAGGCTTGGCGAAAACAAACAATTCTCGAGGTATCCGTGCAGCAACTCCGCCTCCTCGACAAGTTCGACAACTCGCCTGGCCTCCGCGACGTTCCGGCCCAACGGTTTCTCACAGGCAATCCCGATCAGATCACCTTTCCCTGTCTTAAGCGCCTGAACGATTTCTTCCATGTTTTCAACCCGGCGATGATTTGGGCCGCAGAGCCAAAGGCAATCGATGTTCGGGTCGGCGATCATTTCCGTAATGCTGCCGTATACTTCTGCATCGCCGACATTGAGAGACCGCGCTAAATCGGCGGCAGTTTCCGCGTTGTCTCCATTAGGACTCCAGACGCCCAGAATGTCCGCATCGCGCACTGCCACCCACGACTGAATGTGAAACCTCGTTATGAATCCACTGCCAACAAACCCGACACCCAACCTCTTACCATTGTCCATGTCTTCTCCTGTAGACCCGTTCCGTCAGTGACATCGTGGATTTTCCGGGTTCATCCCGTCGATGTCGAAACCAAAATAGATCGGAGTTCGACATTCAGGCTAGAAAGAACCGACGCACAGACCGATAGAATAGTGAAAAACTTGGCCATATTAGCCAGATTCCTTCAATATTAGTCAAAGTGTCTACTTCCAGCGTACGTTTGTTGGCACTGTAGGAACAGAGCAAATCCTGCCCCCGCTACCAAGAAAACCGAAAGCCCGGCCATGTGCCGGTTTTTTTGTGCCCGCCAGTTGGTCGTTCGATGTCCGCTATACGCCCTAAAGCAGACATTCAGCTAAACTTGTCCTGAAGGGCCGCTTATGGCTGTGACCTCAACCGGTCGATGCAACATCTACACTCTAGCACTCGAGAGGGAGATGTTGAAAATGAAGCAACGACGCAGAATTTACTACAACTTAGAACAAAGAAACTTGATGTGGGATCGCTGGCAGAAAGGTGATTCGATGCATGCGATTGCTCGGCTGTTTGATCGAGGCCATTCATCGGTTCAGCGCATCTTTTCGGATGCTGGTGGGATACGTCCACGACAACGAAGTCGTTCAAGACTGGCGCTTACGCTGTCGGAACGCGAAGAGATATCTCGTGGTGTTGTGTCTGGTTGCTCGATTCGAGCGATAGCAGAGTTACTGGGTCGTGCACCCTCAACAGTGAGTCGCGAGTTAAGCCGCAATGGCGGTCGTCAAGACTACCGAGCCAACAAAGCAGAGCTTGCCGCTTGGGACCGGGCGCATCGACGAAAGATCTGTAAACTGGTTGAGAACCGTGCGTTGGGGCATATCGTGGCGAAGAAGCTCGGCGGCGACAGATTGTTGAACTGGCTCGAGAACATGAATTTCAAATTGTTGCGGACGAGCCCTATCAACTTCTCCATTTCAATGATGCACCGCCGAGAGCATACGGCACGATGACCGAGAGCGAGACTGTGGTGTCGCTTGGTTCGTTTTCGAAGATCCTCGCGCCGGGCATGCGTCTCGGCTGGATTCAGACGTCCGATGCGTTAAGAGAAAAAATAATGAATAGCGGCTTTATCAACAGCGGCGGCAGTATCAATCAGATAAGCTCCCATATAGTCAGGCATGCTATCGACAACGGATTGCTTGCCTCGCACCTCGAGAAACTACGCATTGCGTATCGCAGCAGGGCCGCAGCGATGGACGACGCCCTGCACAGTCATTTCGATGGGCTCGCCGAGTGGTCACGACCAAATGGCGGTTACTTTTTGTGGATGCGCTTTGACGAGTCCGTAAACACCGCGCCGTTGAGAGAAAAAGCACGCGAATACGAAACTGGATTTCAGGCCGGGACATTGTTTTCCAGTAAATGCCAACTGCACAATTTTATTCGTCTGAGCTTCGCTCACTACGACGAAGACGATATCCGAGGCGGTGTAGCGAGAATGCGGCCACTTTTTGAATAAACAGGGAAAAAAGAAAAAAGGGGTCGAACCGAATTAATCAACACATGGTGCGATTCTAAGCATGGATCACACCGCTCGATTCGCAACACAATCCGGCCATGCCGCGCCAATGCAGATAATTCATCCCAGCATTCCGCAGCACGTCATAACACGTGGATTTTCAGTGAACTGAATTCGCGATCCTACGTAACCCAAGGAAACCCAAGAGCACGTAATGAGTCAGATTTTCGACTCGGTAGGTGCTCTTAAGTAACGGTAGGTGATCCGGGATTGGGCACCAACGTGGGCACTTGGCACATTGTGCACAGTCGTCAATAGAATCGCTCCGCTAGTGAGGCACGATGAGGCAATGGTCTCTCTTAATCAGACACCCTGATTGGTCCGACTATCGCTGACAACGCGCACTGACCGCAAGGCTACGTCACTTTCGATCCATATGCAGAGCAATGCAATGGTATGACGAATCTCCGGTGTCGGTTCAAGTCCTCTGCTGAACACCCAATCCGCCTACGCGTTTTGAACTCGCGCATTCGGTCGGTGCGGATTGATCTTTAGTCATATGCGATTAGCACTGCAGAGACACACTCCAAGCTAACGTGCGCATGCAGCGCTGCGGCTTTAACCTATTCCGAGACGACCTTTCAGGTTGATCGGCACGCCATGCTCATCGGCCAGCGGCTTGGGCGGGTCAGTCTTCTGCGTGAGCAAAGTCACAATGTAGATTGTCGCCAGCGAAACTCCGAAACCGACTACGTCGCCTGCCAGCTCGGGATACATCCACTCCGATAGAATCCAGACCGAGAAGCCCGCGGCCATGGCCGACAGCGCGCCAGTACGATTGGCTTTCGCCCACCAAATACCAGCGATGTACGGGCCGACGACACCGGCCAGCAAAAAGGAATTCGCGTCTATCATGAGCTCAAGAATGAGCTGAACCTCAAGTGCTACATAGGTCGCAACAATGCCAATAATCGGTATGGCAATACGTGTGACCTTGAGTTTCTGATTCGAACTGATATCGCCTTTGATGGCCGGCGCAAGGTTTATGCCGATTAGGCTGGCGGCCGCGAGCAATGCGCTATCAGCGCTGCTCATGATAGCGGCCAGGATCGCGCCAACGAATATCGCGATGGCGATTGGGTGCAGATATTCAACTGCCATAGTCGGGACGATTGTTTGCGGGTCATCGAGACCGGGCATGGTGACGATGGCGATAATCCCAAGGAAGACAGGAATCAGCCCAATCAATAAATGTCCCACGCCGGCCAGATAAAAGGCATTTTGCGCTGTCCGGTCACTGTCTGCGGCAAAGACCCGTTGCATGAGCGATTGCGACGCCAGGTCTGCGACCCCAAAGATGACCCAAAGTCTGACGTAATTCAGCCAAATGCCGGCGTCGTATTCAAGTGGCACCAAACGAAACGTATGTTCCGGCAATTGTGGAGCGATGACACCCCAGCCGCCAACATTAACCAGCACAACCACCAGCAACACCACCAAGCCGATGGCAATAATCAGAATCTGAAAGAAGTCGGTTACTGCCACAGCCCACATACCGCCAATAGCCGTGTAAGCAACAACGATTACACCGCCTGCCAGTATGCCGATCTCCATCGGGATGCCGGTCATGGTTTGAAATACGTAACCGAATGCAACCATCAGTCCGCCAATCCAGCCAATGATGGATAACACCAGGGCAACGGCGGCGATCATAGCCGAGACGTGACCAAAGCGGTTTTCAAAAAAATCTGCAACCGTCAGTAATTTCATTCGGCGCAAGGTCCGAACAAAAAAGAAACCGATGAGTATCAAGGTCAGGGAGGTACCAAAGGGAGTGGCGATCGATGCCAGAAGCCCCCCTGCGTAACCAGTACCGGCTGCCCCCAACATAGTGCCCGCACCGAACCAGGAGGCGACAATCGTTGGTACACATAGCCACAGAGGCAATTTTCGACCGGCTACAATAAAGTCGTCCTGGCTTCCCGCTCGTTTCGAGACGACGATGCCAACGGCTATCATGGCCAGCAGATAGATGGATACACCTATAAGAATGACTGTTTCTGTGTTCACTTGAGCGCGATCGTTAGTCCGCGAATCAAACGGTCAATTTCCTCACGCGTCGTATAGTGAAGAAACGACATCCTGATGACACCCGGGTCCTCGTTGATCTTCATTTCGTTGAGCTGCCTGATGCCATCAAAGTCGCCAGACGCGACCATCAGCTTTTGTTTTTCTAGCTCGGCCGCCACCGCCGCGACCGGTTTTTCGAGCGGTAGAATAGTGACCGTTGACGCTCTGACGTTGGGATCATCCGGACCGACAATGCGCACATCGCTGCGAGCTTTGAGGAAGTCGAGCAACGGCACCAGCAGTGCGGTTTCATGGTCTGAAAACAGCTGCTGTAGCTTCCGCCCCTTGACTGCGCTTGCGGGATCGTCGTCAAAATGATGCGCGTATACAACGTCAAGATAATCGGCGACGCCGGCTGCTGCAGCTATTTGTGCGTGATCCGGACCTGCGGGCGTCAGGCGATAGTGACATTCGTCATCGTTGTAGTAATGCGATTGATTTGTCATCTGCTTCATCAGCGCTCGCTTCACAAACATCGCCCCAAGATGCGGACCCCAGGTCTTATAAAGCGAAAATAAATAAATATCCGCGTTCAGTTCCTGAATATCAGGAAGCCCATGGGGCGCAAAGGAGACACCGTCGACGGCGACGATGACACCAGCATCATGGGCCTTGGCCGCGATTTCCTGTGCCGGGTTTAAGTGCGCAACAACATTGGACGCGTGCGGGAATGTGATTAGCCGAGTCCGTGCGGTTATGATTTCGTCAAGGTCATCGGCGGCCAACCGTCCGGTCTTTTCATCAATGTGCCAGTCGCGAACGACAATGCCCTGGTTTTCCAGGCGGCGCCAGGCGCCAGAGTTGCCCTCGTGATTTTGACAGGAAACAATAATCTCATCGCCGTCCTGCCACATTGGGCGAAGCGCCTGGGCCAGCACATAGACGTTTTGCGAAGTTGAGGGGCCAAAGTTGAGCTCGTCCTCCCCAATATTCAGATAGTCCGATAAACGCGCATAGGATTCGTCCATGCGTTTGCCGGCTTCGGTTGACGCCGGATAGGGGTAGTAAGGCTGAACCTTCGTTTGCGTGTAAAACGTCAGCAGTCGATCGAGAACCTGCTGACACATGTATGACCCGCCCGCATTTTCAAAAAATGCCCACCCGTCCAATGAGGGTTCGCGAAAGGCTGGAAACTGCGAGCGTATGAAATCGGTATCAAGGGTCAAAGCTGGCTCCCTGACTTCTGCGGGACTAATCATGCGTCCCACCAATTGCCGTCTGGGTCACCGGGGTAGATGCCCAGGTACGGACCATGAGACTGATACCCGATAAGCCGTCTGATTTGGTCGGGATAACTGTCTGCAACTTCTCTTGGTATCATCAAATAATGGTTATCTTCCTGGCGCACCCAGCCCAGACTATAAGAGACAAACAAACCCGAGCGAGGTGATGAGGACGTGTTCGCTCCGCCACCATGAATTGTGGACTGCAGCCAATAAAACGCGGACCCTTTAGGCATGACTGCCTGCGACACTTCTGACTCATCGATGTTTTCGAAAGCCTTGGTGTCACGATTTTTTACGCCCTTCAGGACGTCTCTGTCCGTGACAAGCCTGGTTGCGCCATTTTCTGCCGTAAAATCCGTCAGCGCCCACATGACCTGAACTTGAAACTCGACGCCCGGGATACTGATCGGGTAAAAATCACCATCCCGGTGCAATATCTGGGCCTCCTCACCTGGATGAATTTCAATGGCCGTAGTACTCCCGATCCGGTAATTCTCACAGTGCCTTTTCAAGACAGCATCTGCTATCTCCAGAGCAAGCGGGTGGGCCATCAACTCAGCAGAAGAACGCGATAATTCCAACAGCCCACCCAGGCGACGGGTTTTGTAGCCATTAAAATCATTCTCAAATTCATGGCCCTTGGCATCCAAAGGCTCCCTTAGTTCCTGAGCGATTCTATCGATTAGCTCATCGTCAGCCTGATTTAAGACAATAGCCCCGCCGTTCTCCAAAAGGCTTGCTGAAATAACATCCGATGATGTTTCTTTGTCGTAAGACTTAAGCAATTTTTTTTCGCCCACACTCTAATAAGATTTTCTAACGAGCTATTATATCATCGTGAACCACCATTTCGCTGACACCAACATTATTCCTCTGCCTTCGATAGATTGGGGTGGCGGCGATATGCGGGACGTAACCCTGTTAGAGCTGACAACTCCTGACGGCATTACAGGTACTGGCTCCGCTTACACAGGCGCTAGTCAGGTGCGCGATGCTTTGAATCGCTTTCAGCAGAATCCTGCGAGCCTTCATCTGGCCGACGCGAAGACGACCATTGCAATGAGTGCCATCGATATTGCGCTTTGGGACATCCGCGGGAAGGAACAAAACCAGTCAGTAAGTGAGATCCTCGGTGGCAGGAAGCGCGATCGTGTCCTTGCTTATGCGACCGTGGATTTGCCGATGACATCCGCCAAGCCAGGTGATGCCTTCGACAAAACCTTACGCTCTATTCTCGATCAGGGTTTCCGTGCCGTTAAGATTTGCATTGAAAACTTTGGTCATCGTACTGTCAATGGCAGCAAAGAATCCAAGCTCTTGAGTTTCGCAAGAAGCATCGTTGGCAAGAATGTCCCATTGATGATTGATGTTTATGGCTCAGACCCTAATTGGACAGCGGACTATGACTGGGCTTACAAAACCACGAAAATTCTGGAAGAACTGGACTACCTCTGGATTGAAGAGCCATTCGCGCCGAAGGCACTTGATGACCATGTGCGACTAGCTGAAACTACGAATATTGCTGTCGCTGGGGGCGAGGATTTTATTCTGCTAAAAGACTTCGAGAACATTTCGAATCGAAAAGCCGTCAACATTCTGCAGCCTGACTGCACAAGAGTTGGAGGCTTGACACAGATGCAATCCATTCGAGATATCGCCAGCAAAAATGATATCAACGTGATTCCGCACGGTTGGAACACAGCCGTCGGACTAGCCGCTGATTTACAATTTCAAGCAACACTATCTGAAGCCAAATATTGCATGGTTGAGGTCTGGCCGCACAAATCTATTCTGAATGCTCTGAAGCACAATCCATACGCACTGGACAACGAAGGAAAAATAACGGTCCCTACCGGCGCTGGACTTGGCGTAGAGTTGAGTGGTGGCTAGGGGTCGAAAGACAGTTGCTTCTCTTTTTTGCCGTAATGGTATTTGAATCGCCACAGCTTGCTGCCAGTTGGGTTAACCAGTAGGAATAGGCCGCGCACATCGAAGAGTTTGTAGGGCTTATGTCTTGGTTTAGCTTGTCGAACAGCGAGCGCAGTCAGAGGCATATTGGGGTACCTCCCATCTGGAAAGTTGGCGTACCCCAAGTTCGTACCCCAGTGGCGGACCTGATTTAGTTGGGTGTCCGTGAACGTCATAAGACGATAATTAACCTTGATTCAATCGCTTGCGCAAGAGCCAAGACCTTATCGGACTTTATGGGATGAGAAAGTGGTGGCCAGGGGCGGAATCGAACCACCGACACGCGGATTTTCAGTATTCGGTTATGATTGTCTGCTGAGTTCCCGATTGATCTAGGTGGGTTGATTTAACTTGAGTTTTGGACCGTGACAGG
>Ga0114999_10002471_pt1 | contig 24272 bp, 26 predicted proteins | sample ArcticOcean_MG_C_3_FD_89820 | JGI IMG/M metagenome (GOLD analysis project Ga0114999, IMG submission 89820) | Marine microbial communities from western Arctic Ocean - ArcticOcean_MG_CB8_126 | ecosystem: Environmental > Aquatic > Marine > Oceanic | place: Arctic Ocean: Canada Basin | collected...
CGATTTTGACATTCGCCTCCCGGCAGACTCCCCATATAGCGAGACGCGTTGGATCGTTAAACCAAACGACCTGCAAGCAACCACCTTCGCTTCAGACTTTCAGCGCGAAGTTGCAAGCGGCGCTTTACGCACATTGCTAAACAAGTCGTTATAGGCCGAACACCTGAAGCCGTGCTCACTATCGCATAGCGGCGCACCACCTCTGGATGGGGATGGCCATAGCGATTCGATCTACCGGCAGGGAAAATAACGATGCTTGGATTGAAGTGTCGTAGGAACCGCCAGCTTGATGAAGTGCGACTGCCATGATGCGGCGCAATCAGTAAATCTACATCTCTCGGCAAGCGGGCAAGCAAGGCCTGTTCGCTGCGTTTATCAATGTCCCCGCTAAGATATGCCTTTGCATTGTGACTTTCGATCAAGAGTGTGCATGAGCGTCCATTTTCAGACGTGGCATTTCGGTCGATCCGAGTAGCAAACCGGACGCCATCCCATTCCCAATGCGCATGGATGCATTGGACCGCAGTCTCGATCAGCGGGACCTCACCAAATTGATGTTGAACGGCTGCCAGCCCACCCGAATGGTCGTTGTCTTGGTGCGTGACTAGGATCAAATCGAGCTTTTCCCGGCCCGTTTTACGCAAGGTAGGGATGATTGCGGCATCTGCCGCATTAAACCCGGTCGCAAACATTGGCCCGGTGTCAACGAGCAAACGTTTACTTATTGTTTCAACGAGCGCCGTCGCGCAATAGCCAAAATAACGCGGGCCCATTGTCCCCAATTCCCAATCGTCAAACCAAGACAACACGCCAATTACTACCGACAACGCCAAATCGACGAATTGCAATGGCGCAGCGATGCCAAACAGATCACGAAAGAGCACTGCGACGAATAGCGTCGGCACAATCAGTACGCTCATGATCGGCACAACCACAAGGTTTGCCGCTGCCCCAATAAATGGGACTTCGTTGCCTAATGCGCTCAAAACAGGCGCCAGCCCAACGGCAAGTACCGCCTGTCCAGCCACTAGTGTGCGGACTCGGGTCGCGCGACGTCGTCGCGGCGCAAAGAAGAGTAATAGGAAGGCCACAGCCACAAATGACAACCAAAACCCTTGTTGCGCTATTTGCTTCGGTTCGACTGCCAGCACCACACCCGCAGTGAGGGCAAGAATCCATGCCAACGATACCGAGCGATTCGTTAGGGCGGCAAGGCCAAGCGCCGTCGCCATAAAGCTCGCACGCAATACCGGCGCGCCTAACCCTGCAATCGCCGCGTAACCCCATACCGCGGACAATGCTGCCGTCGCGGCAACGGCCCATATCGCGACAATGCCTTGCATGGCCGGGCAGAGTCGCAACAAACTCCCAACCACAAGAAACACAATCCCACCTAGAACGGACAGATGTAGTCCAGAAATCACCATCAGGTGCACGGTCCCAGTTCGACGCAATAGTTCCCAGAGACCTGGATCGATTGCATCCTTGGCCCCGTAAGCTAGGGCATCGATTACAGCTCGATTGACGAGAACTTGGCCGAAGTCGGGCTCGCGACGAGCCTTGCCACCTTGCCCACCTTGCCCACCTTGTGCACCTGGGCCAATCTGGCGATGCAAGTTACGGATGTAACCGGTGGCTGCATAGCCATTGGCCAAAAGCCACCGTTCATAGTCAAACCCGCCGGGATTGCGCATGCCCCACGGTCGTTTGAGGCGTACGGTCGCAATGATGACCGCGCCTTCAGCGATTGCATCTGACCCATACCAATTTAGTCGCAACCGCTTGCCCCCGAGGTGTGTACAAGGGGACCCCTGATGCTGCTCGACTCTGACGTCTAATCTGGTAAGGGCACCCGGCGCCGCAGACGTACTGGCTGTGATATCCGCGACAATATCCATATCGACCCCTTCGGCACATTCAGGTATCCGCTCGTCGAGCGCCGCCTGCCACGCGACAAGGGTGCGTGCAGTGAGCGCGACAAGGCAAAAACCGATAGAGAGCCGTCGAATCAATGCACTGATCTAATCAACCCAAGAGATTCGATGCCTCGTAACAAACAAGCAGGCATAATCACCTTTATGCCAAATCGATTGTTAAAGCGTTACCTCCCCAACGCCAGTAAGGTGCGTGAGAACCCCGCCCTCCGACCGGTCGCCCATCTCCTACAACGGGCAGACATCTTTCATATCAATCGGCGCTCAGCAGCCGGGGCGGTATTCATCGGCTTGTTCGTTGCATTCCTGCCAATTCCCTTTCAGATGCTTCTGGCAGCAGTCTTGGCGATGGTGGCGCGCTGTAATCTGCCCATCGCGGTGGCGCTCGTTTGGATTACGAATCCGTTAACGATCGCACCGATGCTCTATTTTTCATACCGGCTTGGCGCCTGGTTGATGGACAAGGAGATCACGGTGGACACGATCGAACTGAGTTTCTCTGGGCAATTGGACAACCTTAGTACGATCGGATATCCCCTACTGCTGGGCTCTGTCGTGTGCGGGTCGGTCGCGGGCATCACCGGTTTTATCGCGGCACGAATGCTATGGCGATTTCATGTGGTTAAACGTTGGCGCAAGCGACGCGAGACCTTGCCCGTCTAACGTAATGCCCTCAGCCATGTAGGGCTAAAATCGGATTAGTCTGCGCCGCCCGGCGCGCCGGTATCCAGGCAGACAACAGGCACAACAACCCGCTCATACCCGTGATGAGCAACAAATCCGTTGCCAGGACCAGGACCGGAACCTGCACAAAGAACGAGCCATCAAGCAGGTGCATTCCCGTCACCACCTGCAATCCGTCTAATAGCAAATTGATATTCAAGGACGCAATGACGCCGAGCAATAAACCGATACCAGTTCCCAACAAACTGATGACCACACCCTGGCTCAAAAATATGTTGCGAATCAAACGCACGGATGCGCCCATCGTACGCAAGATTGCAATCGCAGACGCCTTATCGCTGACAGTCATGACCTGGCCGGCAATGATGTTGAATGAAGCGATCGCGACGACGAGCAACAAGAGCACAAACATCATTGATTTCTCCAATTGCACGGCTTGGAAAAGCTCACCGTACGTCTCGGCCCACGAGACAACAGGTGCGTTCGGATGGTTGGCTGACAAGGTCCCCGCAACCGCCTGAGCCTGCAACGGGTCTTGCAACTGTACTTGTAGACCAAGCTCGCCAAAACTGCGCCATTGCTCGTCACTTCGATCAGCAAGGTTGACGATTGCCAGGTCGTAGTCTGGTTCGGCGCCGATTTCGAACGTGCCTACCAGGTTGAATCTTACCGGCTTGGGGACTACCAGATCGCCGCTGACCGTACTGATCACGGTCGAAACCGCATCACCGATCGTCAATCCCAGCATCCGCGCAAGCGGAGCGCCTATTACAATCCCCGCTTTCTGGTTTTGCAGATCAGCGAATGACACCCCCGGCTGCAGGTGGTCGCCAATGAAGTCCATAGCGGCGAACCCGGAGGCATCAGTGCCATACAGACGCATGGGTCGCACTACACCTCTCTGCGTAATTGCACCGATTCCTTGGAAATACTTGTGAACCGATTGGGTTGAAGGGTGTTCCGCAGCCAGTGCCGCAATCGGTTGGCCGGCTCGTGCATCCACGATCGTTATATGCGGAATAGCTTGTAAAAGGCGGGTCCTGAGTTCGTAGTCAAAGCCATTCATGACGGTTGCGACGATCGTCAAAATCATGACGCCCAAAGTCAATCCGATAAACGAAACCCACGTCACGAAGCGTGCAAACCGATTTTCCTTAGCACCCAGAAAGCGAAGCGCGATGGCCATCGTGAGACTATTCATTACCCCGGACCTTCGGCAAGTTGGCCGCCTTCGAGATGCAATACGCGATCGAAGTGCCCAAGCATGGATAGATCGTGCGTCACCACCAAAAAAGCCGTGCCCTGAGCTTGGCTCAATTCTGCGAGCAGCGACATCACCTGTGCTGCATTGAATTGATCAAGGTTTCCCGTCGGCTCGTCAGCCAATACGACCTTTGGCGTATTGGCCAAGGCGCGAGCCACAGCGATCCGTTGTCTTTCCCCGCCACTCAATGCATGTGGGACATGTTGCGCACGCGCGCGCAGATCCACCTTATCGAGCATGTCCAACGAGCGCTCCATTGCTTCGGCATGTTTGACGCCTGCAAGGCGCAAGGGCATCGCCACATTCTCCTGGGCAGTAAATTCAGACAAAAGATGATGGGCTTGATAGACGAAACCCATGTTGTTGCGCCGGATTTCAGCACGGCGATTGCTATCTGCATCCGTGACGCTCTCGCCCATCACCTCGATCCTTCCACCGTGCGCATCATCAAGCCCAGCGAGCACATGTAACAAGGTGCTCTTGCCTGACCCGGAACGGCCCACCACCGCAACGTGCTCGCCGCTCCTAACGTTCAGTTCCACACCAGCAAGGACCTTGATCTCCTCCTGGCCTTGCCGATAGCTCTTGGTCAACCCAGACGCAACCAGGACAAGTTCACTCATGGGATAGCACCCTACTCGGCAACAAGCGCGCGGCGCGCCAAGCGGGATAAAGCGTCGCAACTACCGAGATGCCCAATGCGGTTAACGCAATCCCAACGACATCCCACAGGCGCACGTCGACCGGCAGGTAGGAAATGAAATACTGACTCATCAGATCAACTTCGAATTGGGCCGTCAGCACACGATAAAACCCAGGGATCGCGAAAGCCAACAACGTGCCACATGCAATGCCAGCCAAAATTCCGACCACGCTGAGCAGTATGCCGATAACGCTAAACAACTTGACGATGAGACGCGTGTCCGCCCCCATGCTGCGTAGAATCGCGACATCGCTTTTTCGCTGCTCGACAATCATGACCAATCCCGAAACAAGATTAAACGCAGCCACTCCAACCAAGAACGATAGCAAGATGAACATCGTCAGTTTCTGAACAGCGATCGCTTGGTAAAGTGTGCCTTGGCTGGAAATCCAGCTTCGCGCACTGGCCCGCTCTTCCCCCACCATGGTCATTATTTCTTGACGGGCAGCGGCAGTCGCGAAGAGATCGCCCAACCTGGCATGTACGCCATGTACTCGATCCCCCAACCGGAACAATTTTTGTGCGTCGCGCAGCGAAATATAGATCACGGATGATTCGTACACTGAGCGGCTTGCAAAGGTATCGATGACTGTGAAGGAACGGCTGCGCAAATTGACGCCAGCGGGCGTGACCGATGCCGAGGGCAAGACCACAACAACCTTATCGCCTTTGCCAACCCCCAACGTAGTCGCCAGTCGTTGCCCAAGAATCATGCCGAAACGTGCTTCGTTCAACCCAATGCCATCGCCGTTTTGGAGATATTCGATCACCCTGCTTACCTTGGCGTAGCTATCGACCTCAATCCCGGTGATCGCCACACCTTTAGCCTGTCCGTTTGCAGTCACCAATCCGGTACCCTGGACAAACGGCGCGGTCGCTTTGACCTGTCCCTCATTGAGTTCGAGCTGGGCAATCCTCGCGACTTCGGCATTGCTCAGGCCGCCATAGCCGAGCACGGTCATCTGCGGTAACAGCCCAAGCACATTGACGCGCAATTCGCGCTCAAAACCATTAACGATCGAGATCACGATGAGCAATACGGTGATGCTCAGTATCAATCCGCTGAGGGCCAAACGGCTAACGAACGACATTGCGGTGCCACGCGTAAACAAATAGCGCAAGCCAATCCAGAGTGACAAATTGTTAAGGGTCAGGATTCAATCCTTTAGTAACATGAGAGGTACAACAGGCGCCCAGACTCGTCGCGAGAGCGTGCTACCAATGCCAATTCAGCGACGCGGTCGATTCATCGACGCGGTCGATGGAGTAAAATTTCGGACGCAGGCGATTTGCTGGTCGCTGCAGGCTCTCGGCTGGTAGCAAGGCCCGCATATTCGGCACCTCATCGGCTGTGCTATCACACAACTCAGGATTGCCTCCACAGATTTCGCACTCCACGTCGAGCCCAAGCGCCTTCATCCCGCCGCAGCTGCCGCTAATCGGTTTACACCCCAAAATAACACCAATGGCCATGGCGGCAAGAAGCGCGACCATGACAAGGAATGCGAGTACAACGGTCGTCACTACAGATCAATCAAGTATGGTTTCATAGCCTCATTATAGACCTCGCGAAAACCAGTGCCAGCTTGATGCACGATCAATAAAACCGGGATTGCATGCTGATCGGCAAAGGCTAACGCGGCTTGTTCACCCAATACCATCATCGTTGTCGCATAAGCATCTGCGCGCATCGCCAAGGGGTGAATTACCGTGGCCGAGGCAATCATGTTTTCGGCCGGAACCCCGCTTCGCGGATCAATGACGTGGTCGACTCGCACACCATCGATTACGCGGTAGTTTCTGTAGTCCCCAGACGTCGCCACGCTCACAGCATCAAGTTCGAGGACCCGTTGCACAGCACCATAACTCGCCGGGTCCGGAACCTCTACACCAATGCGCCAAGCAATGCCTCGAGCATTTACACCATGTGCCCGAACTTCGCCCCCAATATCCACGAGGTAATTCGAACACTGCTCGTGAAAGCTCGCCGCGATCACGTCGACCGCGAATCCTTTGGCAAGCGCAGACAGGTCGATGTAGACATCGGGTTGGTTTTTCTTGATTTCACCGGCTCGAAATTCAAGCTTGTCCATGCCAACGCGTACTTGGGCGTTGCGTTGTTGTTGCAACGTGGGCGTACTTGTTTCACCAGCCGGGCCAAATCCCCACAGATTAACAATCGGGCCAACAGTAACATCAAATGCACCCCCAGCTTGCTTCCACACATCAAAGGCCGCGCGTACAACGATTAGCAAACGAGGACTAACCGCCTGCCAAGTGACGCTCCGCGAGTGATTGAAGCGACTGATTTCAGAGTCGGTTTGATAGGTGGACATGCTCGCGTTGACAGTGGCCAACAGGGAATCGACCTCGACCTGCTCCATCTTGCAATCCTGGCTCGGCAGGAATTGGATCGCGTAATACGTGCCCATCGTGGCTCCGCGCAGGGTTACGTAGTTGGTCCGCGAGCTACATGCAATCAAGAGTGTCAAGCCCACCACGGTCGCGCACCAAGCAAATACAACCTTGGCTTCGGCAAGTCCGCACCTTTGAAATCCTGCTATGACCGTACGCATCATCCCCACACACAACCAGCTAACTAAAGCGTCGCTTCAATATCCCACACAGCGTGACAGATTAGAGTTAAGCGCGATTGGTTTTTTGAGGGACCCTTTAGCCCTTTAGATCAACACAATAGCAAACGACACATGGTGTGTGTCTTCGAGTGTCCAAGCGGGGCGGCAAGATTTGGCAGCGACAAATGCAACTTGGGTTATAGCTTGCGTGCAAGGACGGCCCTTTCGGATAAGGATTAACTAGTGGGCGCACGTTATCTATTGCTCCGCCATGGGCGAATCGCGGCAAACAAACAGGGCCGTTGGCACGGCTCTACCGATAGCAATCTAACTTGGCGCGGACGCCTACAAGCTAAATGCACGGGCAATTATTTGTCCAAACATGAAACCATAAGCGCTGTATATGCGAGCCCACTACAACGTTGCCAAGACACCGCAGCAATTGCGACTCGCCACAGTGATCTCGAGATAAACACGTTGTCTGGACTGGCCAAAATGTCGATCGGTGAGTGGGAGAACATGCCATTCAAACAGCTTTACGAGGAATATGACTTCCTCAGTAAAGTGATCGACGACCCTAATTTCGCGCCCCCACAAGGCGAAAGCTTAACCTCTGTCTGCCACCGCGTGACCGCCGCATTTCACGAAATCGATCAACTCCACAGCCATGATGAAACGGTTCTCATCGTAAGCCACGGGGTGGCACTGGCCATCGCGCTCGCCCACTTTGTCGATGGGACCGCTTCAATGTGGATGAACTATCACTTTGATAATTGCAGTCTCACGGAGTTTTACGTGTCGCCAGAGCCTTATGTCGAACATTTCAACCGCAGTGCACACCTCTAACGCTTTAAGTTAAAGTTGTATTCACAGATCGTGAGTGAACGTCTAACAAAAACTACTACCCACTCTGAGGGGAGACATATGACTGAGTTTTGCATTGTCGAGAAAGCCGACCACATTATGACCGTACGCATTAATCGACCAGACCGATTGAACGCACTGCATCCGCCAGCCAACGCTGAGTTGGGCGAAGTATTTGATGAATTTGCGGCTGATGATGATTTGTGGGTGGCTATCATTACCGGTGAAGGCCGCGGTTTCAGTGCCGGTAATGATCTTCGTTATCAAGCCGAGGGCGGCGAACGAGTGCCGACGCCTCGAGGTTTCGCGGGGCTCACGTCACGTTTCGACATGTCTAAACCGGTCATCGCCGCAGTCAACGGCGTGTCCATGGGCGGCGGTTTCGAAATTGCACTGGCCTGTGATTTGATTATCGCGTCCGAAAAAGCGCTCTTCGCATTGCCTGAACCCAAGGTAGGCCTGGCCGCCCTGGCAGGCGGTCTCAACCGACTGCCCCGTCAAATTGGCCCCAAGCGAGCACTCGGAATGATCCTGACGGGTCGACACGTGAGTCCTGCGGAAGGTAAGGAATTGGGCTTTGTAAACGAGGTAGTACCGCATGACGAACTAATGGATGCGGCGAGGGGCTGGGCTGAGCAAATCATGGCATGTTCACCACTGTCGATTCGCGCGAGCAAGGACGTGGTCTACAAGAGTCTAGATAGTGCTTCGCTCCGCGAATCCATGGAGACCACTTATGACTCCGTGAAAGCAATGTCGACGAGTGAAGACTTCATCGAAGGACCGAAGGCGTTTGCTGAAAAGCGTGCGCCAATCTGGAAAGGCAAGTAGCCACGAATCGGGCTCCGCGACCAGTTTGCGCTTAGGCCAATCTGGTCTGCGCGTTGCTGATCGCGTCCGCGACGATTGCGACGGCAAGGCACACGGCGTTCAGTGTGTCTTGCTCGCCACGCGCAACAATTTCCTCGCGCGGAATCGTCACGTGGAGCAAGTCATCAGTCATCGCAAACTGACCGGTATAATAGCATTGGCACGGTTCCATGGGGCTCTCCAGTTTTTGGCCTAGTCGCATCTATTCGTAAACAATGCGAGATTGATGCCAGTCTAGAGAGTTTACATAACCTATGGATTTTTCGATCCATTTCTACAGAGATGGTTGTGATGCACTTCACAAAGTGACCGTCATAGTCAGGTCGGTACAGCCCCAAGGAGTCATAAACTGCACATGCTAAGAACCACGCATCAAGACCTTATTCAACAAGCCCTCACCGAGATCAGCACGTTGTCGGTTGACGACGCGGAGCGTTTGTTGGGCGACGACGAGGTCGTATTCGTCGATCTGCGCGACCCTCGCCAATTAGAACGCGAGGGTAAGATTCCGCAGGCGCTGCACGCGCCGCGCGGCATGATCGAGTTCTGGATCGACCCCACCTCGCCGTATTACAAAGAGGTTTTTGGCTCGGGCAAGCGCTTCGTTTTCTATTGTCAATCTGGCTGGCGCTCGGCCTTGACGACAAAAACGGTCCAAGACATGGGCCTGGAAAATGTCTGCCATATCGGCGATGGATATCGCGCTTGGAAGGACAGCAGCGCGCCCACCGAAGCCGTCGAGCGACGCTAACTAGTGCGTGTCCCTATTTGGCGGCGCGCACTTCGAGGGCATGGTCGCGACAGGCGTCGCGACTCGAGTCAATTTCCATAGGCCTCTTGTAACAAAAAGATGGGGGAGGTTTGCAGAGCAAACCGTCGGACGTCCTGCACTCAAAGTGTCTGACGCAAAAAGGGACAAGCATTAATCGAGGACAGGCTACTCTAACGCGTCGCGAACAATCGCAAGTTGCTCAATCTGCTGGCGGAAATCGTCGATCGTATCGTAGCGAACCGCACTAACTAAGCGGTCTACTCCCTGCATTTGATAGGCATCACATAGCAAACCGCATTCTGCTTGATCCGCTAGTGGTAGCCCGGTCATCGCAGTTATCTGGCCAGGCGGTTTGCCCAGAGCATCGGTTTGCTCGCGGTATGCCGCCACATCTGATTCCAGATCCTCCGGAGCCCTTACCATGGGCAACCATCCGTCAGCATAGCGCGCAGCGCGTTGGGTGGCATAAGGCGCCCTGCCTCCGATCAGAATTGGTGGCTGCTTCGGGCGCGGTTTGAACAGAATCGACTGGCCATTCGATTCAACTTCGTCGTTGGCAAAACATGCGTTGAAAAACTCCAATGTAGCATCGCTGATCTTGCCCCGTGCGTGACGGTCCACGCCAAGTGCTTGAAACTCAGCATCCATCCAGCCAATTCCTACGCCAAGAATTAGTCGATTCGCACTGAGTTCTTGTAGGGTCGCGATCTGTTTCGCTGTGGGCAAGGCAGCTCTGTACGGCAGGATGAGAACCCCAGAGCCTAAGTTGATCGTCTCGGTCAAGCCAGCCAGCCAAGCCAAGGTCGTCAATGTGTCAAGGTAACGACCCCCGCTACCCTCAGCATCGTCCGGAGGAATAGCTATGTGATCGGTGATCCAGACGGACTCAAAGTCAAGGGCCTGCGCGGCAAGGGCACACTCGCCGACCAATTCTCGCGTTGATTGCTCACCCATATTTCTTATCATCACGCCAATGTCCATGCATCTCCCCTTTTTTGTTCGAGCCAGCCTATGCCGAAGCCGATCTAATTTGTACACTACATCAGTGGCACTTGTAATTTACCTCCTCGCCTTTGTCGGCGGATTCATCATCATGTCCTTGGAGCTTTTGGGCGGACGCATCCTTGCGCCGTATTTCGGCAACAGTATCCATGTTTGGGGCAGCATCATAACGGTCTTCATGGCCTCGTTGTCATTGGGATACCTGTTTGGCGGTCGAATTTCCGTCGTCGATCCGTCGTTACGCAAGTTCGGTATAATCTTCATCGTAGCGGCCGTGCTACTTGCCCCCCTAGTTTTTTTCGCAGAGCCCATGATGCTATTCATATTTGACCGAATAGAAGATCCTCGCTACGGATCCCTCATGGCATCTGCACTCTTATTCGTAGTGCCAACGGTTATCTTGGGAATGATCTCTCCCTATTCCGTACGATTACTTGTTGAGAGAGTGGATACATCTGGCCAAGTGGCTGGACGCCTGTACTTTGTATCGACTTTAGGCAGCGCCTTGGGCACATTGGCTACCTCGTTCTATCTGGTGCTATGGTTTGAAATCAACACGATCATCCTGCAGATGACTGTAACGCTGGTTCTAATCTCAGGCGTAGCATTCTTCGCGGACAGTAAGACCACCGGTTTAGGCAGAAATGAAACTCACAATGGCTAACAAACTCGCCCGGTCATCGGTCGCGATCATTGCCGCCGCCGCTTTGTTGTGGCTTTCGAATGCGTCAGCCGATAGTGTCATACATGAAGAAAGGTCGCTCTACAGCGCCATCATCGTCAAGAAGATCGGCACCACGCTATGCTTGCAATTTACCGTCCGAGAAGACCAGCGTAACCAAAGTTGCATTAACGTGCGCAACCGCCGTGACATGCTGTTTACTTATACCCGCATGTCGATGGCCGGTTTACTGTTTGTCGACGACCCCAAGAATATCCTTGTTATTGGATTAGGCGGGGGCACGCTACCCATGGCGTTTCATGACCTGTTCCCCGAAGCCAATATCCAGTCGGTAGAAATAGACGCTGCCGTAGTCAAGGTGGCCCGTGAGTATTTCGGGTTCAAAGAGGGTCCGAGAATGCACGTCGACGTGCAAGACGCGCGCGTTTGGACCAAGCGCGCGATGCGCAAAGAGACTCGCTACGATTTGATCGTGCTCGACGCATTCAACGGCGACTACATCCCCGAACACCTGATGACAAAGGAATATCTTGAGGAATCCAAAGCCATCTTGACGCCCAATGGGACGCTAATGGCCAACACATTTACTATCAGCGATCTCTATAACCACGAATCCAACACCTACCTTGCCGTCTTCGATGAAGTGCTCAGCTTTCAAACTATGCAGGGTTCGAATCGTGTGATTATCGCACCGGGTCTACAGCTCACCGATGACGAGTTGAAGGCCCGTGCGAAAAAAATCCGACCGCTTTTCAAACCCTATTCCGTACCGATTCGAAGATATGCCCGCGATCTCATACGAATTCGCAAGAAGGGACCCAATTGGGATACCACTGCGAGGATCCTGACGGACCAATATTCACCTGCTAACTTGCTAGGCACGCAGTAACCGACCGCGTTTCCGACTTTTCCCCACTCCGCTGCGCTCCCGCAGAAGACCGCGTAGGTTGACGACACCCGCTCAGGTTACCCAGACCAGTATTCATCCTTTAGCAAACGCTTGAATAGCTTGCCGGTCGGGTGGCGCGGCAACTCATCACGAAAATCGATAGAGCGCGGGCACTTGATGTGCGACAAGCGTTCGCGGCAATAGTCGATGAGCTGCACCTCGAGCAACGGAGTCGCGAGTTTTGGGTCCTGGAGTTGCACGACTCCCTTGACCTCTTCGCCAAATTCATCGTTTGGCACGCCAAATACTGCGACGTCGAGCACCTTGTCATGAGTAATCAACACGTTTTCGGCTTCTTGGGGATAGACGTTGACTCCGCCTGAGATGATCATGAAATGCTTGCGGTCGGTGAGATAGAGGTAGCCATCCGCATCTAGGTAACCTACGTCACCCAAGGTCGTCCAGCCTTGCTCGTGACGCGACCCAGATGTCTTTTCGGCATCTTTGTAATACTCGAACGAGCCACCGCCGCCGAAGTAGACCGTGCCCGGCTCGCCTATCGGCTGCTCGACACCGTCATCACTACAAATGTGCAGTTCGCAATTCAGAGGCCTACCAACGGATCCTTTGTGTTCGAGCCACTCTTGCGAATTCAGTTGCACGAATCCATTGCCTTCCGTACCCGCGTAGTACTCATGAATGATTGGCCCCCACCACTCGATCATTTGCTCTTTGATCGGTATCGGACACGGCGCCGCAGCATGGATTGCACACTCGAGCGAGGACACGTCGTATTGCAGACGCGACTGCTCGGGCAGCTTCAGCATGCGCACGAACATCGTTGGCACCCATTGGCTATGTGTTGCTTGATAGCGCTCAATACACTGCAATGCGAGCTCTGCCTCAAAATGCTCCATCACAATCACTTGGACACCACTCTTGATTGAGTTCATGACAAAGGTCAGAGGTGCGGCGTGGTACAAGGGTGCAGGTGACAGGTAAATCGAATCGCTCGTCGCGCCATAAAGCGCAGCCATCAAAGAACCGCTCTCACCCGACCCATAGGGCTGCTCGGGCAGCGGTTTCTTAACACCTTTCGGATAACCAGTAGTCCCGGATGAGTAAAGCATCGCGGCGCCTTCGCTTTGATCTGCAATTACCGCACATGACATTTGCTCAAGGCTGTCTTCCCAACTGGTGTACCCGTCCACAACACCGTCAAGCATGTACCTCGCGACAACGTTTGGCATTTTGTCAGTCAAAGGGGCGACAATTGGTTTTTGTTCCGCGGAGGAAATAAATACCTTTGCTTCGCAGTTATTGACAATGTAGCGAACCTCATCTGGCTGCAACCGCCAACTTATGGCCGTGTAATACAATCCTGCCCGTTGAGCAGCGCAACAAATTTGCAGAAATCGAACGTGGTTTTCCAACAAGATGGCGAGGTGATCGCCGCGTTTTAGTCCAAGCTTACGAAACAACTGCGCGCCCTGATTTGCCGCATCTTCAAGCTCGCGGTACGTGACCACATGGCCGCCATGCGCCATCACGTACGCCGCCTTGTCTGGGTGGTCGCGAGCAATGTCTCCAGGCGTCACAGGCTTGGCCTAATCCACCGGGTCCAACGCAAGCGACGCAGAATTCATACAGAACCGCAATCCGGACGGCGCCGGACCATCTGGAAACACGTGCCCTAGATGTGCATCGCATGCACTGCAAGTCACTTCCACACGGCGCATGCCGAGGCTGTTGTCTTCTTCAGTTGTCACGCTTTCTTCGGTAATTGGCGCATAGAAACTCGGCCAACCGCTACCCGATTCATATTTGGTCGCGGAGTCGAATAATGGCGTATCGCAGCATTTGCAGTTATAAATGCCCGGCGTTTTCATGTCGTTGTAGATTCCCGTGAACGCAGGCTCAGTCGCAGCCTTGCGTGTTATTTCGAAATCTTCCGACGACATTTGTGCGCGCCACTCATCATCGCTTTTGGTTATCTTGGTCATCATGTTCCCCGCTAATTTTGCGTGTAGGGATGTTATGATAATGCGCAGTGATCAGGAACAACTGATGAGCCCAATCGATACAGTGCAAAATCTGGCCGAGCATCCAATTCGGCCTATTCGCAAATCATCCAAGCTCGATGAGGTGTGCTACGACATCCGTGGCCCTGTGCTCAAAGAAGCGAACCGTTTAGAGGAGGAAGGCCACAAAGTCATCAAGCTCAATATCGGTAACCCTGCACCGTGGGGCTTCGAAGCGCCCGAAGAGATATTGCGCGACGTAATTCACAATATTCCGGCATCACAGGGCTATTGTGATGCCAAAGGGATCTACCCTGCGCGCAAAGCAGTGATGCAATATTGTCAACAAATCGGTATCCGAGATGTCGACGTGGAAGACATCTACATCGGCAATGGCGTTTCCGAATTGGTGGTCATGTCGATTCAGGCGTTGGTAGACAATGGCGACGAAATATTGATCCCGGCGCCTGACTTCCCACTTTGGACAGCAGCTGTAAATCTATGCGGCGGTAGACCCGTCCACTATCTCTGCGACGAAGGCGCAGACTGGCAGCCGGACTTAACCGACATTCGCGCGAAGATTACCCCGAACACAAAAGCGATTGTCATCATCAATCCGAACAATCCGACCGGCGCCGTGTATGAGCGCGCCATGTTGGAAGCCCTTATTGACATTGCACGTGAGTACGATCTCGTCGTATTCACTGATGAAATCTACGACAAAGTAATCTACGACGACGCATCCTACATTGCCTGCGCGTCATTGGCGGACGATCTGCTGTTTCTGACACTGAGCGGACTATCGAAATCGTACCGCGTGGCCGGTTTCCGAACGGGTTTGCTGGTCGTGAGCGGTGCCAAGCAACGCGCTCAAGACTACGTCGAAGGATTAGACATCCTTGCGTCAATGCGGTTGTGCTCCAACGTGCCCGCCCAACACGCAATCCAGACCGCGTTGGGCGGCTATCAAAGCATCAACGAACTCATCACGCCCGGTGGCCGCTTGTACGAGCAACGCAACCTAGCCTGGCAAATGCTCGATGCCATTGACGGCATCTCATGCGTCAAGCCGCGCGGTGCGTTGTATCTTTTCCCGAAGATAGACACCAGAAAATTCAATATTCGAGATGACGAACAATTCACCTTAGATCTGTTGCAACAGGAAAAGGTATTGGTCGTTCAAGGCACAGGCTTCAATTGGCCCGAGCCGGATCATTTCCGAGTCGTGTTCCTCCCCCACATCGAAGACCTCGAAGAAGCCATCGGTCGCCTCGAGCGGTTCTTGGCGACCTATCGACAGTAGCCTACGGTCGATACCTATAGAGCAGTACCTTCAATCCCCGATCAGGGTATTGCTCGGGAAAATCTGAATGCGCTGGCACCTGCTCAATGAAGTCGCACGATGGGCACCAACGTTGTATTTGCCCAGTCAAAAACTCCGGATCCAGGAATGGCGAGTTCAGGCAGGCAACAACGATCGCCCCCGGAGCTGCGAGATCGGGGATGCGTTTTAGCACTTGGCCGTACTGCTTTTCTGCAACAAAGCTGCCGCGTTGGTTCGTCGGCGGATCGATCACGATCGCGTCATACGGACCGAATTGACGAATCTTCCACCAAGACTTGAACAGGTTGTGTGGCAACATCCGGACCTTGCGCAAATCGTGGTCGTTTAGGACATGATTACGCTCGCCCCATTCGAGTGCGTTCCGACTCATGTCATTGTTGACCACTGACACAGCACCTTGGGCTAGAGCCGATACGGAAAAAGCGCAGGTGTAAGCGAACAAGTTCAAAACACGCTTGCCCGCCATATACTCGGCAATTCGCACGCGCACATGGGACATATCCAGAAACAAGCCCACGTTTTGATTGCGCTTCGGCTGAACGATGAAATTTAGTCCCGCTTCTTGCACAACATGTTCGTCCGGTACCGAGCCAAACAACGTCTGCGTATCGGTCCGACGCCCATCGCGCTGTTGCAGCACGATGCCTTCGATTCCGCACCCACTTGTAATGAGCGCGCGTTGAAGTTCATCGATGTGTTCGGACGATAGGGGCGCATACGCTGAGATTTGCACATACGGATCGAACCAGGTCACTACCATATGCTCGTAACCGGGATAGGCGTGACCACGGCCATGGAATAGACGACGCGCCTGGCGCGGCTGGCTGTCTTCAATACGCCACAGACACTCGTCGACGATCACGTTCATGCTTCGGCAGTCACTCGATACAGCAGATGATCTTCATACCCGGTAGTAACCGAAACCAAGCCGGCAAACGACGCATCTAGCTTTTCGTCGTTGGTATCGATTAATAGTGGCCGCCCTTCCAGGCTGAGCAGCTTTGTTCGCGTTCCAACAATTGTGAAGTCTTGCGGCCAATCCAAGCGACCCAGAATTGCAGGCGTTAGTTGTTGATTGCCTCGACCCAATAAGAAACCTTGGCCGCGGGTGAAACTCAAGATGACTTGAAGTTGTGCGCCATCCAGCCGATTGAGAATCTGCGCGATGTCACGATCGGCCACATCATGATGCCAGTGGCCTTCAACCAAGCCGTCAAAACCCAATATGCTAGTCGTTCCAGCTGGGTCTAGTCCGAGCGCGCGCTTGATCGCCAAACAGGTACTGCCTGGGCCAACCAAAACGTTGCGCCCCGTCGTTTGCTCGACAATGTCGGCCACGATTTCTTCAACGGCCAACTCTTCGCTTTCAATCCCTGCTACCTTAGTTTGCTGCAGGAACCTGCCGAGTTCAGGCACGCTCAACTCACCGTAGTATTTAGTGCGGATCGAGGCAGCATCGCCATCATCGTCAAAATCACGAACGTCGCGTGCTTGGACACTAACCAGACCCCCTCGAATCAACTCGTCCACCAACTGAGCCGCCATATTCGGGTTGATAGCAAACACGCCGCTATGCATCTTTACACCGGCTGGAATACCGAGAAACGGCTGCCCAACCTCGGCTGTCGACAGCACATCGCGCGCAGTCCCGTCTCCACCCACAAAAGCGATTAGATCTGCGCCCGCAGCTTGCGCGTAGCCCACCGCCTCGGCGGTATCGCCGGCTTCGGTTTCTGTACCCGGCGAACTCAAGACTTCGTAGTCCAACCCGCACGCGCCGAGCACTTGCCCGCCCATAGGGCCGTCTGGCGCCATCCAAGATACCGGCACGGCGCGCGAACTCGCCGGATCTGGTAGAGCGTGCACATCTAACAATGACTTTAAGAGATTAAGGAACTGTAGTGCACGCGATTCGCCGCGAGCTTGACCAAATCTGGCGAGCGCTTCGGCTTGCAACGCGCGCCCGTCACTGCCTTTTAAACCGACTGCACCGCCAATTCCGGCGAGTGGATTTACGATCAGCGCAATGCGCAGCATGATTCCCCTTCGTACTAGCGAAGCGTGGCAACAACTTCTTCGGCAATAGCCAATGATGCTGTTAGCCCGGGCGATTCGATGCCCAATAAATTGATGCGCCCAGGTACGTGATGTTGTGCCGGAGTATGGATTAGAAAGTCTGCAGCTGGCTCGCCATTGCCGCTGATTTTAGGTCGAATACCAGTATAGCTTGGGTGTAGGCGCGATTCGTCTAGTTCTGGATAGTAGGTCCTAATGGCAGCAACAAAGTCATCAAAGTGGCTTTCGTCAAAGCTGTAGTCGATCGACTCGATCCAGCGCACATCCGGTCCGAATTTGATCTGCCCGGCAAGATCCAATGTCACATGAACGCCTAACCCGCCCTCCTCTGCAACCGGATAGACCAAACGGGAAAATGGCTGCTTGCCGGAGTAGGCATAATAATGCCCGCGAGCGTAATACGCGCTGGGCGCGCCCGGCATATCGTTGCATAGCTGCGGCGCGGTGAGTCCAGCACTGTTGATGACCCAGTCAGCCGACAAGGAAAAATCTTGGGTGTGCACAACCGGCTTTGGCGCGGTCTCGATTTTTTCCACGTGGGTCAGAAATGCAACCGTTCCGCCAGCAGCTTCTAATTCACCTTGAAGCGACAGCATATACGCGTGCGAATCGATGATTCCCGTCGACGGTGACATGACACCGCCCACGGTCAATACGTCTGGTTCCAATTCCCCGACCTCGGCGGTCGACATCCAATATAGATCGTCGACCCCATTGTCGTTGGCCTTGTCGATATAGCCACGCACGGTGTCAATTTGATGCGGGCCAACGGCCACAATGATCTTCCCGCAGCGCTTGTGAGCAACGTCCATGGCTTGACAGTATTCGTAGAGCAACGCTTTGCCACGCACGCACATCTCGGCCTTGCGACTATCCTTCGGATAGTAGATCCCCGCGTGGATAACCTCCGAATTGCGCGAGCTAGTCTCGCTGCCTATTAGGTCATGCTGTTCGAGGACCACGACCTCGCGCCCCATTTGGGCAACACGTGATGCCACCGCAAGACCTACTACGCCCGCTCCAATGACAATGCAGTCAACGCTATCCATTGGCTCCTTCAACAAGCAATGGCGGCATGGTCAATGGCACATCCCCGGTACCCGACGCTCCAGCCAAGGCTCGGGCAAAACGCGCTCCGCACGTATCGGGCGTAGCCGCTAGGCGTCTGGAAAACGCCAATCGAGTTGTTGCCACGCGACGCGCAAAGTACCCACAATCAACAGCGGTCGGGCCAAATTGATCTGTGCTCAGCACGAATTGGACGTTGCAAGCCGTCGCGAAAACTGACTCCAACGCTTGAGCTTGCACTTCACCTGCAAAGAACCTGCATTGCTGGGACGGACTCCTTGGCGGCGCAATATACAAATACCCAAAGTCGCGTTGCCCGCGCCGTTTTGCACCAGCGATGCACCAGTGGGCCGCTTCATGCAACGCTGACGCGGCGAAGTCCTCGCGAAAATGCAGCTCAGCTTGGCCGGATAAGCCCAAAGGGAGATAAAGGGGCTCATCTGCACCGCCAACGATCCGCGTGTTGTAGGAGCCCGCGAAGCACTGGTTGAATATTCTTGTTATGCCCACGTGATCCATCACGCTACCCGCACGCGCCGTAACTCATCGAGGTAGGCTTGACTGAGGAAAGCCGCACCTTGCAGCAGATGATCCAAATACATGCGCGACGGGTGCAAACCGTCCTGTTTGACTGCAGGATTTGCAAAGTAGGTCCATGCCCAGATTTGTCCCTCTAGGGTCTCGACTTGCACAACATCGCGTCCGTAATTCCACGGTGCACGCTCAAATGGGTCCATCTTCAGAATCTCGCCGGGGTCCGCGAGGAAATAGAGCACACCTTGCACCTCTCGTGCTGGCGAACTCGCGAATGATTTTTCGACGTTTGCATGTCCCACTCCCGGACCCTCTTCGACAAGGTGTTTTCCGGCTTTATTGAATCGCAACACATAACCCCGAAGCGTCGCACCGATCGCACGAGTTGTCTCGATCCGTCGTTCGGCTACCCGCGCAGGATTCATATTCGAACCATAGGCGAAATAGGCTGCTATTGGGGGACGGGACATGGTGTGTTAGTTACCTTTACGGATCCAATACTCGAGCACAGGCGCCGCCTTGCCCGCATCCTCGACGGTCTCGGTACCCAACAGTTCATGGCCCATGAAATGACAAAAGTTGCTGAAATCGCGGCTGGTCGTGGGATCGCTTGCAAGCACATGCAACACGGCACCCGGTTCGAGCTCACGCACTTGTTTCCTAACCAACATCAGGGGTTCCGGGCACAGCAACCCCTGCGTGTCCAATTCAGCGTCAAACTCCACATTTATCCAAATAGCAAACAGCGATTGCATTTTACACGCCCTGGCGCCTACGCAAAAGCGAGGTAGAGCGCACGTGCCCAGGAGTCTGACACTATTGTGCTTGACAGCCCCTAGGTGCGCTGAAACACTCAAAGTTGGGGTAGATTATTGTGCTGCACTGTCTCGCTTCCAAGGTTCAGGACTGGGTCGAAGGGACGCGATCTGAATGGCGTTTCGACGGTCGAAGTGAGGCGTATACGCGTACATATTTCACAGCAGAAGCAAAGCAATGATTGGAGCGACACAATCTTGAGACAATTTGCATGGCACACGATGGCTGCGATGGCGTACTGTTTTGCCGCCGTGCTGGCGGTCGCGCCGCCAGCGGTTGCCCAAACTGCTGCAGAGGCCGCCGAGCAGTCGATCTCCGACATCCTCGGTCAGCCGGATGACGACAGCGATCAATATTCGCATTTGGCAGAACGCATCGAACGCGCGGAAGCCGCGACGGCCGAGCGCGAACTGGAAGAGATTGTCGACAAACTCGAGAATGACCATCACCCGTCGCATCCAGAACTGATTCGCCCGTTGACGCTTTTGGGTGATGCACAATCTGCGCAACAGGAATATAGCAAAGCGCTCGAGGCGTATGGGCGCGCGGTTCACATCGCTAGAGTGAACAACGGCCTATTCGACCCTAGCCAGATCGAATTGGTATACCGTGAGGCAAACACGCATGCAAATCTCGGCGACTTAACCGAAGCACTCAATCGCGAGGAATATGCCTACGAGATTATGAAGCGCAGTTTTCGGAATTACGATCCGGGTCTCATCACAGGGCTCGAACGACTCGCTCAGTTCTATTTAAAGACCCACAATTATTTCGCGGCGCGGGTATTTTTTCAGCGTGCCCTGGCTGTGCATCGTACCAACGGCAGCGACATGTCCAGTGACTCGCTGCCCGCGTTGCGGGGTGTTGCTCTCACCTATCGCTTGGAGAGATTTCCACCTTTTTACATTGTTAGCTCGAAAGACACTCGTGCGAGTGGTCCAAGCCCGAGCTTGGACCCAGCAGAGTTGGGTATGCAGCATATAAGCATCAACAACTTCCACGAAGGCGAGCGTGCCCTACAGGCCATCGTGCAGATCGTTCAAGCCCAGGTGCCACCCGAACCTAAAACACTGCAATCGAGCATTTTGGATCTGGCTGATTGGCATCTCCTATGGCAACGCGCGAACGAGGCGAATCTACTTTACGGTCACATTTTTAACGAGATGGCTGCCCTTGGCGAAAATCCTATGGAGATGTTCGGATCACCCACGCTCATTTATCTCCCTGCACCAAGACCTCCATCGCCGCCGACGTTAAGCCGCAGACTTGTCGAAGAGCAGGGTGTCGTAACGTTGCAGTTTCAAGTGACTCAAGCTGGCCGCATCAAGAACCTGAAGACGGTCCATTCGCACCCGCCGAAAATGATGGACTTTCAGATTCGCCGGAGCATGCGACTCGCTGTTTTTAGACCCTCGCTAACCGACGGTCGAGCGCAAACTGTAGACAACTACACCTATACCTACGAATTCCCCTACTTCCCCTCCGCACCCGCGAAGGCGCCGCCGGAACCCACACAAGATGAGCCAGATACGGAATCCACGCAGAGTACAAAAAGGTGATCCAATTAGACCTTGAGCGCCTACTAGACAGCTTACGTTCAGGTTTAACGGGATATCGTAGACGCCCAACGGTCACAAGCTCAGGGGCTTCTAGCCCTCGGCAAGGAGGTAGCAGCGTGTACTCAACCCAGGCGATTGCAGTCATTGCGGCGGCCGTCCTATTGACTGCGGCATGCGCGCCTATCACGCCTCTACCGGGGCCACCGCCCATGCCATCGCCGCCATCGTCACCGTCAATGCCTTCCAGCTCACCGCCGGGCCTCCCGTCGCCACCATCGCTACCGTCACCACCTAGCGCGCCTAGCCCCCCGAGCTCACCAGGCCAACCCAGCCCGCCGGGGCAACCTAGCCCTCCAGGCCAGCCGAGTCCCCCTGGCGGGGAACCGAGCAGTCAACAGAGCCCCGAACAAGGTGATCCGGGTCAGAGCGGACCACAAGAGTCCGAAACATTACCGGGTGGCGTGCCAGACCCACTGGCGGGCGAAGGTGATCAGAACTCTGAGGAAGACCCTGAATTGACTTGGGAAAAAACCGAGAGTGGTGCCGCGAGCTCAGAGTCCGAATGGGAGTCAAGCAACGAATTACCGGCTGGTGGTGGTGGTCAGGCAGGCCAAGAGGGCGAACTGGCGGGTAACGCTGGTGGCGTTCCGGGCAGCGGACAAGAAGGACAAGCCCCGCAACAGGGCAACCAGGATAATGGCGATTCAGGTGGTACCGAGGCTGAACTCGAAGGGGCACTGCAAGATTTCGACGGCGAGATACTCGCGGAGCGAGACGTACTCAAATCGACCGAAGGCGCAAGCTCCAGCGTGCCAATTCCAAATCCGTCCAGTGGACCATCCGGTGACAACAAAGATGAATCTGCACAACAGCGTGGCGGGCCGCTGGCCCAGCGTCGAATACCGAACGTGCCTGCGCCGCCGTCGCGTACCGGCGAGATTCCCGACGACATTCCGGACGCAAAAGACGAGGACATCATCGCCCGCCAATTGCGCGAGGCAGCCATGCAAGAGGAGGATCCTGATTTAAAGGATAAACTGTGGGATGAGTATCGACGTTATAACAAAGGCTAAGCTTGTGCAGCTAGCTCAACCACCCTCACCGATGCCGCTGATGGGCCTGCTCCTGGCGGGCGTCCTCGCGCTGGGCGGGTGCGTGACCCAGACCGTGCGTATTGTCGATATGACGCCACCCAACCAAATCGATCGATATCAGACCGAAGGCGAGCTTTTAGACGTCGGTATTGCCGTGTTCGATCCGAACGTTCCGGAAGATTTTGATACACGCGTCGAAAACATGATCAGTCGCGAAATCCGCCGTGCCGAGGCGCAGTATGTCTCCTATTTCGCGAAAAACTTACTTCAATCGACTGGCAATTGGGGCGCGGTGCGCGTTGTTCCACGCGCCACCCATGCCGTTGACGTAACCGTGTCCGGCAAGATCTTGGATTCCAATGGCGAAGAGATGGCCATAGAAATCGAAGTATACGACGCGACCGGGCAGCAATGGTTCGCCAAGGAATACCGGGCACTCGCCAGCCGCTATGCCTACGAGGACACGATTCCGCCTGATATCGACGCATTCCAAACTATCTACAAACAACTGTCTGATGACATGCTAGCGTATCGCGAGTCGTTGTCAGACGAGAAGGTGCGCGAGATTCGAACCGTCGCAGAGATGCAATTCGCGCGCGATTTCTCCTCGGAAGCGTTCGCAACCCACGTCACCGAAACTGCGCCAGGCAAATTCACCATTACGCGACTTCCGGCTGAAGACGATCCAATGTTGGAAAGGGTACGTAAGATCCGGGAACGCGAATATTTGTTCATCGACACGCTCGACGAGTACTACTCCAGTTTTCATCGCAAGATGTACCCGGCATACAACAGTTGGCGCAAAGCCAGCTACACCGACTCTATTGCGTATGAAGAGCTACGCGTCCAAGCGCGTGCACGCATCATCGGTGGCGCAATCGGTATTGTCGGAAGTGTGGGTGCCATCTATCAAAGCGACAATGCTTACGTCGATGCCAGTGGCATAGGCGGCGTTATCGGCGGATCATCGTTGATCGTGAGTGGCATTACGAAAAGGCACGAGGCTGAGCAGCACGCTGATCGTTTACGCGAGGTAGGCAGTGCCGCCGAAGCCGAATTGGTTCCGACAACGATAGAGTTGGAAAACCAGACCATTCGATTGCAAGGTAGCGTCGACCAACAGTATGGCGAGTTAAGAGAGATACTGCGTCGGCTTTACTTCGAAGATCTGGGACTAGAACCACCCGAGCCTGCGATTGACCAGCTGTAATGAGTCGCGAGGACGGAGGCCAAAACGATGTCATCCAGGCGCGTACAGCGCCGTTGTCGCACCTTGCAACAACCCAAAACAGCAAGTCCTGGGCATTAGATCGGCGTAACGGAGCCGTCCTCGGCGGTCTGGCTTGTATCGCGGCTTTGGTTTTGATCGTGACTTTTGTATGGGAACCCTCTGTCGCGCCTCGTCCATTGCCTTCTGTGACAACAGAAAGTGTATCCGAGGAGCCACAACAAGAAACGCAGGCCCAAGAAGAGGCGCTGGCCCCATTTGCCCAACTCAATGCGCAGCGTGCCCGGCAGC
>Ga0114999_10002472_pt1 | contig 24253 bp, 37 predicted proteins | sample ArcticOcean_MG_C_3_FD_89820 | JGI IMG/M metagenome (GOLD analysis project Ga0114999, IMG submission 89820) | Marine microbial communities from western Arctic Ocean - ArcticOcean_MG_CB8_126 | ecosystem: Environmental > Aquatic > Marine > Oceanic | place: Arctic Ocean: Canada Basin | collected...
CGATGAAGTGTGAACCTGAAGATATTGGAAATCTTTGGATGATGTCAACTTTTCGGATTTTTTGGGTTGGGTTTTCGGGTTGGGTTTTTTGGGTTGATTTTGGCCTTCCCTCCCCTTGGCCTATGGACGTGAAAAGAGGCCCGAGGGTGTCCAACCCCTAGGCCTCTAGTGCTCTACCTATTATGCGACAGGTAGGCAGGTAGTTATCAAGTGGACATTACAAACTTAATGCGCTCAAAATCCTCCCAATCATAAACGAAGCCAGAAGTATCTGTAATGGCCCCTCCCTTGGCCCTCAAGAGTCCTAGCTTCCGATCGGGGAAGTTGGCCCCGTCTAGATGCCTGTAGTCGCTTAAATCCATATCATAGGCTAGATCGGGATGAAGGTGTATGATTTCCTCTTTCATTGCTTCAGATCGGACCACCATAGCCATATTGAAATCCCTACCCGACAGGTTCCAACTGTTGAGCGTCAATTCCTCAAAATGTCGGGTGTGTGTTTTCGAGTACATAGCACCTGATAGACTAGCGGTCAAGTGGTAATTACTAGGCAATTCCTTTAGTAACCTCTTAGATACTTTTGTATAATCTAAAAAGGTCACATCAGGAAAGCTTTGGATGATGTCGGTTGCGCTATACCATGGGATATCTGTTATCACATTCAAGCGGATAACCAACCTCTCAAAGCGCTCCGAAGCGCTCGCAATTTCCCGCTTTAGTTTTGCGATCATTTTGTCGGGTTGGGTTTCCCAAAAATACCGCTTTTTAAACCTTGCAAATTGGACACTATCAAAAGAACCCATACCACTAAAATTTAAGCACGGGCTGGCGCATCCAGCTATAACCGCCATAGCACAAGCGGTTGCAAAGCCAGCGATAGCGTGAGGAGTCATTGAAAGGCCCAGCATTTTCCAACCGCTTCCCTTGTCTAGCTTCTTATTGCCATTGAGAAGCTTAGCGATGGGCCTAGTGAGCTTTTCCCGTTGTTCAGGTGTCAGAATCCCATCCAGCAATTTTTGATGGTTCGCGTCCCCGTATTTCATAATAATGCCTCCCCTTCAAAATAGATGATCACATTATCTAAATCCACTTCATGTTTTTCTGATAATTCTTTTTTAGCTTTTAACAGGTAAAGAGTCCCAACATTCATTGAACAATCCGCCTGAATATTGTAGTAACTTTTTTCCCCGTCTGGATGCGAAACAATCGCCTTAGCTTTTACCATTGTGATAACCTCCCTTTGAAGTGTGAGTATCAAAGATATTTGAAATCTTTTGATGATGTCAACTTTGGGAGGTTTTCGGGGTTGGCTTTTCGGGGTTGGTTTTGAGGTTGATTTTGGCCCTCCCCCGACCCCAATGAAAAGAGGCCCAACCCCCTCCAAGGTCAGGCCTCTATAGGTGCCTCCCAACCCTGTTATGCGACAGGTAGGTAGGCAGTAGGCAGGCAGGTAGTTATTCGTCTGGATCGAAAATTTCCACCTCCTCTTCATCAGGTCCACAGAATGATCCCAGCCCGTTCGCCACGACGAGAAGCCAGACAATTTTTTCTGCGTGTTCTGCGTCTCTTGCTTCGACTTCGATGGTACCCTTCCACAGGTAGGTAGCCTTAAAAGTTCTCTCTTCATTTTCCATTATTTTTCCTCTCTTTTTAAGCTATAGTTTTTGAGATATAGTGGACTCCACTCTCCTTCAACGGCACAAGGCTCAATTACTTTGCCACTACCACCTAACGACGCTGGCTCACCGTCGAGTACACTGCCACAATTTTTGCACTGCTCGTAGTTCAAATCAGAGTAATCAATTTCGCTCAATATTTCTTGGTTCAGCCAACCATGAGTACAAAGCATGGAGGCGCTTTTTTTATCGCCCTCCGCTAAAAAGGCTTCAGCCCTTTTTTTGGCTATCAATGCTCTCTTGTACATGATATCTGACTCTTCAGCATGGATATCTGCTTCTGCTGGGCTTAATCTCCACAGTTTGTTTTCCATTATTATTCCCAAGCCTCCATTTTCTGCAACAGTTCCAAGTCCCCTTCTATAAGAGAGACTGTCTCCCCGTCGCTGTTGGTACGACTAGCTAAGATTGTGCCAACCAAGATAGTGCCGTCCTGGGTTACAATGTTTGGGGGCAGATTCTTGAGCCTACCTTCCTCATTTGCAAAGATGTCTATCTGTTGCCTATGGTGGTAAGAAGTTGCTTTTGGATTTTCCAGCTCTGGGATGAAAATATGCTCGATATAACCGCCCACAATTTTTTGCATTCGTTCTAGGGTTGGAACTCCCTCCCTGACCTTCCATTCTTTTTGTGGTTGCTTGAACGCATACATTAGATGTTCCCCCTCTCATAGGCATCGAGGGCAGATATAACGTCCCCTGACTCTGGACGCTGGATTTCATCCGCATCACATTCTTCGATCTCGCCCCGTTGTAGTTTTCCCTTGATTTGAGAAATCGCCTCTGGGAGATTGCGAGCCGTAACCTGCCAGGAAAATGTGGTGAAACATTCGGAGTACACCTCAAAATTTTTCGGGGCTTTGACCTCCGCTAAAAGCTCCAGCAGAAGTCGCTCCCGTTGCTCCAAGCGAGGACGCTTGGTCATGTGTGCCTTGAGTTGAATCTCTTTCCGATCCGACGGGTCAGCGTACATATTGTGTTCTTTGTCGTGATCAACCAGTTCCTTTTTTGCACCTGTAATTTTTTCTTCCAACCACTCGATCAGTGCGTCTGTAAATCCTTCCATTACTTTACCCTCCATTAAGTGAGTATCAAGTATACACCGCCCTACCCATTGCTGTAAAGGTGGCGAACATCCCAGACCGCAAAAAAAGAGGCCAGCCCCGAAGGACTGACCTCTCTCCGAACTAGGCCTTTACCTCTCAATATTTTGCGTCCACCCAAAGTCCCAGTAGTCCCACCAAAATCCCCTTCCATTCCAACCTAACATCTTTTGAGATTGCAGGAATTTTTCGTGTGCCACCTCTGGTGTGTCTGCTATTATTTTTCCTGATAAAATTCTCTCTGGGTTTATCGACTGGGAGAGATGATTGGGAGGAATCCCACGCCCCCAATTTTTGGCAGGTAGGTAGATATAAATCTTTTTCCCGTAACTTGGCATATCTATTCTGCCACCTTTGGTCTGCAATCTGACGCTAAGACATCATCCACAGAGACGTAACACTCAAATTCCGCAACTTTCTTTTCGGCCTCAACTCTGCGCTCTTCTGATTCGGCAAGCAACTTCATTGCATCGCTGTTCAGGTCTTGCAACTTCACCAGTTGCGCCCTCGCATCGTTCAGTGCTTGAATCGCATCCTGCATCGCTTCTCTTATATCTTTTTCGTTCATGTGGCTCCTTTGGGGGAGGTTGCCCTCCCCCCGTTTTGTGAAGGGTTATCAGGAAGATCCAGGGCCGTTGTAGACCCCTTCAATTGTCTCGTCTAACTCAAGTCCTCTGGCGTCTAGTGCGTCTATGTAAACTTCTTCTAGCCGTCGGTTGCGGTGGCCTTTTTTGTGACCAAGACAGGTTTGGGTTGTCTTCGCATTTGCACAGTATTGCTGGAGTTCATCGTCGGAAAGCTCCTTGCATTTTTCAAGAATCTTCACGCCTGTTTCTCTGTACCAGATGTCACGATGATCTGGATTGTCGTAGACCGACTTGAGGACATATCCCCTGGTGATGACGCCTTGTTCTTCTCCACCTTCATCATCCCAACCATCTGACATTTCAAAATGATTCAGGATCGTGTCAGCACTTAGTAGAAACAGTGGGTTGAGGATTTTGTACTTCTCTGCATCGCTAAACCGCCACTTGTTTCTGTACGATTCGATCTCAAATTCACCTAGACGAATCGTTTTCCAATGTGGGTATTTTTCCAGATCTTCACTGGAAATCATTGCCATGTCCAGACGCTCTGCATTGGTAACCCAAACTTCGACTTTGGGTTCAAACCCATCCATGTACTCTTTGGGTTTGCCCCACGATCCGAATACATTTTCTATCGCTGTTACGGGGTTGTTGTGCCATGCCCAGCAATTTGCCCCAACAGCATAAAAATTTGTCGAGCCGTCTGTCATTACTTCTGTTCGTTTACTTCTGGCCGTTTCGGCCATTTGGATACCCTCCATTAAGTGAGTATCAATAATCGCATGCCTACCCATTGCTGTCAAGCATCGCTCTCTTTATTGACAGTGCATAAAGAATTGGCTACTCATTGATACTCACTTAACGGGGGAATTTTATGAGTCAGGATACAAGCAGACTTTCTGATATTTGCAAGAGGCTTTCGGAGAGTAACCATGAAGGGGAGGTGAATGTTCCTGTGTGGGTCCTGGAGCTTTCGCTAGTTCTCGTTGTGTCGCAAACAAGTTGGCTACGGCAAATGGTCAATAAAGAGATTATCGATGAAGGGGAATTTCAAGTGATGAGAGATTTGATCAATACTGTCGGCCCCCAACTGGAAACCTTAGTTGGAGGATTAGATGCCTCCGCTAACTGACAGTGAGATTCTAAAAAAAGTCAAAGAGTATTTGGAGAAAGAGATAGCAAACGATAACGGCTTTCAATACTGGGAGGCGTGTTCCTACCTGCTTTCCAAAATCACAAAATGGGAGAACGATAATGGATGAAACGATTAGGGGGTTGCGGAACGATCTGGCATATTGCATCCGAGATTTAAAGCGTGATTACAAGAAAATGGATGAAGAAAATATTCAGTACGATCTAGGCTACATCATGGCCACAGCGAATGCTCTCAATAAATTTGTCGATCCAGAGTACTATCAATATGAGATTCCTGAATGCAAGCGAATCAATGACGTATGCAACCGCATTGCTTTACGGGTGACTTTTCAAGATGATTAAGCTGAAGCGCAGTAGGCAAAAAAGAACCTGTTATGCTTGTAGGCAGGACATCGAGAAAGGGGACCAGTACGGAAGCAAGCGACTAAGGGTTGGCGAGACTGCCTCATGGTCTAGAGATAGTCGGCCTACTGAGGAGATTCCACGATACGCTTTCCAGCCCTATTATGGCACTGTTCATATGTGTGAAAAATGTGTGGGTGTGAAAAATGATGTTCTATAAATGCGTGGTGGCCCCCAACTTTTGGCGAGTCGAGTTGGGTACACCTAAAAAGGCCAGGCTCGCCACCCCATCAGACAGACATGGAGGAGACACTTGCGTATGAAAGCTAGTGTCACTATCCATTATAGCGCAGGTAAGGAAAATCATCAGACACTGTCAGACAGGAGGGGAGTATGTCGGTTGATTCCATAAACTCAGAGATATATGAGTTACGCCAGAAGCGAGGAATCGAACTACTCAGGAGGGGTTGGGAGGTGTCGGGGCTGACAAAGAAACAATTTTGCAGAGAGGTGATCATAAGGCATGAAAGCTCCTGGTATAAATTCGTTTCTGGAGTACGGCCCCTGTCTAGAGTCCTGCTTGAATTCCTTGAAAGGAAGTACAACTAATAACTTTTTTTGAGGAGGAAGTATGGCAGTAAGCGAACCAACCTATGCAGAGATTTTTGGGAGACTGAGCGCAGTTGATGTCTCGCCCCATGTCGCACCGATCCAGGGATTTGATTTCTTGAATTGGGCATGGGCTTTGACCATTCTCTACGAGCATTACCCCCAGGCAACCTGGGTTTTCCACGATAACGAAAAGCATGACGATGGAAGCATGACTGTCCATTGCACAGTTGCTATCGGGAAGTGTATTCGACATATGCATCTTCCAGTCATGGACTATACTAACAAAAGCATTACGGGAGATAAGGGAGTCGGGCCATCGTCCAGAGAGATTTCGGACAATAAAATGAGATGCTTAGTCAAATGCCTAGCTTTGTTCGGATTGGGCATGAGCGTCTTCTTGGGTCATCATGGTGTCCCCGTAGTCGTAGAGTCTCCAGAGGCTCTGCACAGGGCTAAGAAGGAATTACAGAGCCTTCTAGACACCATTACGAAGGACAGTTCATCAGAAGTAGAAGCCAAGCTTATCAAAAGAGCAGAAGCGGTTTTGGAAAGCGGAAGTTTGGAAAAAGTCAGGAAGGCACTTTTACACTTATCATAAGGAGTTGGTTTGGCACGTTCACTGAATAAAATCATGTTGATTGGTCATGTAGGACAAGATCCTGAGATCAAGGAAGGCACCCATTCTATGGCTAAGTTTTCCATCGCTACCAGTCGGAAGTGGAAAGGAGCGAATGGCGAGTACCAGGAGAAGACAGAGTGGCACTCCTGCACCGCCTGGGGAAAGTTGGTAGCCATTATAGAACAGTGGGTAAAGAAGGGAGATCTGCTTTATGTCGAGGGCAGAGTTGAATACTCCTCGACAGAGAAGGATGGCGTTAAGCGGTATTGGACAGACATCAACGTCCAAGAGCTTTCCATGTTAGGCAAGGATCTTTCTAAGCCTAAAAGCAAGCCAGAAGAACAGAAGAAGCCAGAGGGCAACACAGATCCAAATGACGATCTGCCCTTCTAGTGAAAGAAGCACGAATCTCTAGGGAGATTATTAAGTTCCTGCGTGATACGATGGGTCTAGCCGTATGGAGTACAGAACAAGGATTCCGTAAGGAGCGAGGAGGCACCCGTATCTCGCCAGGAGTTCCTGACCTTATCGTGATGGGGAAGGGGGTCTGGGCCTTCGTTGAGGTCAAGACCCCCAAGGGTAAGATGAGAGAATCCCAACTTTTTTTCCAGAAAGAGTGCAAGGAGAATGGTGTTCCCTATTTGGTATGGAGAGATGTACGAGATGCTTTTGATTGGCTAGTAGCAGAAGGCGTTATATCACAGGCAGGAAGAGGCCTAAACCAGTGAGTGATCACCTGCAAGATGGTTACATCCGTTTGTCGAGAAAGATCAAAGACAGTGTGATATTTAAAGGTGATCCTGCTGTACTGCGTCTATGGATATATCTTCTGCTCAGTATGAACACAAGCAAGAAACCCAGAGGACCATATGGCGAACAAAAGGTAATGGTGGGCTACGGACAGTATCTGAGATCTCTCCGCAAGATCGCAGATGACTGTGAATGGGTGATGGGGGGAAGAGGTGTGAAAAGATGGAGTCCATCACAAGTTCAGCGCATACTGCAAACACTAGAGAACGAAGGGTCTATTTCTACTAGAGTAGTGGACTGTGGTACACTGATTACCATCAAAAAAGCTAGTGTTTATCAGGACGGAGAGAGCTATAGGGTAAAAGCACCAGACACCACCAGACACCACCAGTACAATAACAAGAATTATAAAAAAGAAAACAACACTAGTAAGGCGGTGGAATTATGGGATGTGTGGTATGACCTTCTGGGGAACAGAAGTACGGCTAAACCCTTTCCTCAAAGACTCACGTTGCTAAACAAATTTTACGAAGAGCATTTGAAGGATGATGCGGAGTACCTGGAAAGTTTTCGGTGGGTCATTAAAGCTATCCGCAGAGACAGTTGGATTATGAAGGGAAAGAGAAGCTGGCAGATGGTTGACAGCCTTTTCGCTAATCCTGTCAAAAGAGAGAACCGAATGGAGGCTGGGATGGAGTTGCGTAGTAATAACATTCCACAAAATATAGATCTCAATCTATGGGAAAAGGAGATGGCTAGTGAGTGATATCCATGACGTTACCAGTCGTAATTACCAGGCTGACTTTGAGGAGATACAGAAGGCTCCTATTGATTGTGTGCCAATGCCCCTGAAGAGTTGGAACTCTGTGTCTAGAGACAGTGGTGGTGGCATAGGTATTCCATTTGAAGGGTGGGTGATTACTGTGGGGGGTGCGAGTGGTGGAGGAAAAAGTTTGTTCGCACTCAATGTGTTAGCCCATGTCCTAACGAACTCTAAGATTCCCGTGGCGATGGTTTCGCTTGAGATGAGCCACCGACAAGTAGCGACAAGATTCTACTCAATTGCAAGCGGTGTACCAATTAGGAATATCGAACCAGGAAACTTTAACAACGAAGAGTGGACTAAGGCTAGAGAGTTCACCGAAGAACTCCCCAGCTTCTATGTACCCAATAAGGTCTTATCGAGTGTAGAAGATGTGTTACGCTATTGTAATGAATGCTACCAGAAGGGTGTGCGTTTCTTCGTAGTGGATTACCTCCAGTTAATCGGCCACTCAGAGAAGTCTATCCTTGAAGGAACGATTAATGTGATGGTGGCACTCCGAAAGTGGGCGGTAGACAATTCTGTAATCATCATCAACTTGAGTCAGCTAAACAGGCGCACTACTTCGGAAAAAGAAAGACCCCACATGAGTGCCTTACTGGGTTCAAGTATCTTGGAACAAGCAAGCGATCAGGTTCTCATTTTAGACCACACAAGATTTAAGAAGGAACCAACAGGAATGGGGGCTATGGGTTGGTGTTGCCTTCTAAAAAATCGCCACGGCCCTGTGACAGACATCCCGATTCGTTATGATTTCTCATGCTTGAGGATATCTCAGGGACAGCCTCACGAACTATCACGATGGCCCAAGGGAAATAACTATGAGTAACAAGCAGTTAGATAAAGATCTATTAAGATTTTTAAAGATGATACACAACTTACCCTTTGAGCATGGCATAGCTCCACCTATCGCAATGGAGATACGGAAACTATGTCTTGGTTTAGAGGGCTTATTGGAATCTGATATGCATCAGGGGTTACCCATAGGAGATCCCTGGAAGTCTTTAAGCGAGGATGAAATGTACGAGTGCATTAATTCATGGAATACAGTAGGCCAACGCAAGAAAACTTACGTTCCTCCAAAAGAAAAAGCTGTGCTGGATAAGTCGAGAGAAGATTCATTAGAAGAATACTACATGACCCACAGATAAGGAGTACATCATGGCAGGAAGACCTTTGCATAGAAAAATATTCACCGCCCTGGACAAGATCGGAGAGGAAAATATCGTAGAGATGTACATGAATCTAGGAACCATGAATCGAGTGATTGCAAAGGTCAGACCGAAAGTTGGAGTAGACATCAGTCGAGCAATGTTTTACAATTGGTTACACAAAGACAAAACAGGAGAGAGGTGGGACAATTGGCAACACGCAAAAATGTTTATCGCAGAGGGTCTAGTAGACTCCGCATTTGAAGACGCTGAGAACACTACACCAGAGACAGCCGTTGCAGATGGACTCAAGGTGCGTACTAAGCAGTGGATGGCTGAACGATACAACAAACCTGCCTTCTCAAAAAACGAGGGACCAACAATAGCCGTATCAATAGGGCAGGACTTTCTGGATGCCCTGCGCTCAGTAGAAAACGAATCCAGAAAGAAGCTAGATGTACCAGTATCAGATCACGAAATAATAGAGGAGGAAGCAGATGGATGAATGGAGAGGCTACGATCACTGGAAAACATCGGGGCCACCTGATGAGCCAGAAGACAATGAAGACAACGCCACGATTATGGAAGGACTCAGAGAGTCAGTCGAAGAGGAACATCCAGACTGGACTGAGCATCAAGTAGAGGAAGAAGTTGAACGTAGGTTTGACGAGGAGGAAGTATGAGTAAAAGACTGAGAAAGGAACTCGTTGATTTGGTAGAAGTCGATGAATGGGCAGGGATTGAAATTGGCCGTCAGCACTATGACATCAACGTCCACGTTGAGGATGGGGAAATCCGTATGGCAATCTATGCGACATCCCCCCATGCAGGATATAGGTCAAGACAAAGCACCAATCTACAAACGGATGGAAATAATTATCTGTCGTTTGTAGAAGGAGGCCATGTAAATGAGTAAAGGAATCGCATTATGGGAGATCACAGGAGATTTGAGACAGGTCTTTGATAGGCTTGAGGAACAAGGTGGTGAGTTAACTGACGATCTTGAGGAACAGCTAGACAGCTTAAATCTTAAAGCAGAGACAAAACTGGAGAACCTAGCTTGCTACATCCAGAACCTAGAAGCAGAAGGAAACGCTATCGTAGAGACGGCTTCTAAGGCAGTCGATAGGGGCAGGAGTAGGTTGGCAAAGGCGAAGCGTCTGAGAGCTTACATGGCTCTTAATATGGATGCTATAGGGCAAGACAGAGTGGATACTGATCGTGTATCAGTTAGACTCAAGAACTCTCAGCCTAAAGTTGAATGGTCTGGCGAAGCTGAAGATATCCCAGAACAGTTCCAGAGACATACTGTCGCACTGGATAAGAAGTCGGCCAAAGCGTGGCTCAAAGAGAATAATGAGCTACCAGAAGGATTTGTGATTACGACTGGCAAGCACATTTCACTATAGGGGGAATATGTCTACAATGATGGCAGTAGCATTTATAGCAGGAATCCTAGTATGGTCTTGGTTCGTAGCCTCAAATGAAGGAAGGTGGAAATGATTGACTTAGAAAAGATAATGACATGGTTCGCTGTGCTGGCAGGGATATGGCTTGCGATGTTCATCTCCCAACAGATGACCATGAGGGCAGTCAGGACAGAGCTGTCAGAGATGGTGATTCCGCTACATAAGACCGAAACCAAAATAGATCCCAGATTGCCATTGACAGCGAACCCCAACTTAGACTCTATTGCATGGTGCCTAACGCATACTGAACTAATGAAATAAATACAGAGGTTGCCCTCTAAGGTGGAGATCAGCGAAAGCCCTCAAGGCTTTTTCGGGGTTTCTACCCTAGTCCTCCAAGCCTGTGACACCTACGGGGGGCAACGTCTATCTGGTAGTTAGCCAGCGTTTTTTCTTATAGCGTCTATGTGGACCATCTCTACGATTTCCATCCAGAGACTCAATGATGCGATTAGCGTATGAAACCCACAAGGTTACCTTTTTGCTGGTGGGCAACTCTGGGTGTTCTGCTTCTATGTATAAGCTGACAATGTCATCTGCTGACTCACCAATAAACAATGCCTTAACATCAGTAGCTCCAGGCATTGCCTTAAATTGATCAGGATATTTTTTTACAAGTTCCTCTGCTGTCATAAATGCTTGGGGTATCGGGGATTTTCTTTTCTTGGAAGTTTTCACCATATGGTTCCTTCGGGCATCTAATCGTAGCTTTTGATTCCGCAACTTGCCCATCTTGTATGCAAACTTCGCCTTTACGATCATCTCATCTTCAGTCATTATCATCTGGCTCAGAAGGTTTTATCCTATAGGCCGTCACTGGGCGTGAGACTCGCTGTCCACCAGTGGAAACATTTCTAGTCTGCACAATTTTTGTCGTGCATTCTAATCGTCCAGCATTTTCCAGCACATCCAGCCTAGCGTAGATACTAGACGCAGACATACCCATCAAGGCTCTCAATTCTTTCATTGTGTAAACATTTTCTTCATCTCGCCTCTTCCCAGCAGAAAAAGCCTTTTCGATCTCTTCGATGATCTGTTCGGAGGTTATATGACTCATTGTTTTCCTTTGATCGGAGTTTCTCTGGATACATTCGACAACAAAGGTCTTACTTCGATTTCGCCATCGTCACTAATGATAATTACAAGTATGCCTATGCTCGCCATATTTTCTACTGCGATTCTGTGGACCCATTCGGTAGCAAGCTGAAACGCAGGGGTACTAATCATTCTGGTTACGCCACGATGATCATAGCCACTGTCCATATACTGATGGTTATGACTGCGTATTCCAATATCGGCTGGCCTCTTCTCATCCCATGCCTCTTGAAGGTTACCCCTTTTCATCTCCTGCCACATTTCCAGTGTAGCTTCCGCCCATACATCGAAAGCGTATAAGCGACTGTAGCCAGCCCTGGTATTCGCCCTTTGGCCCATGCGCCCATGATGGCTTATTGAGATCCTCACATCTCCTATATCCAATCTACGCCTGTAGCTGGAGTACATCCCCGTGTCTGGATCTTCGACTATAGGCCAACCTTGCTGTGATAACGCCCTGGCGATTCCTTCTTCGGACTCTGCTGATCTGCCAACGTGGACTGGGGTTCCACGCATCACATGGATCTGTTTCGGCTTGAGAGCTAACGGCACTCCCAGACATTCCATTGCTGTGCGTATATGGATGCCTGTCAATGGACTAGCAATCTGTGGCGTAGAATGATGATCCCCATCAATTAAATCGCCATTCAAAACTAAGTGCAGGGTGTTCCTTCGGGCTAAGCTCTTAACAGTGTCCCAATGATTCTGCCATTCTTCCCATAACCATTTCTGGGCATTAGACGGTTCATACCAGCCACCGTCATCTAACTCAATACCTGTATCGGGACACAACCCGATTGTCGATCCACAATGCAAATCACTCGCAATCGCTATGACAGTAGACATAGCTCTACATCCTCATAATCGGTTTCTATCCAAACTTTCGCACCACACGACAGAGGCTTATCAGGAGAATACACTACTCTACTGGGGCCACTTATCTTTACGCTTTTAGCGTACTCGTTGGATTTATACGTTTTTACCGTAATCACAGGTTCTCTCTCTCCAGTCTTGGCGTTGCTTCGGATCTTGTGCTGGTTGATGTGGATGATCGCTTTCATCACTCGCCCCAGAGGGCATATCCTACCCCCAACCCTGCTACAGCCAGCCACCAGTCAGCCTTGATTCTTAATCCAAACGATGGAGTCATAGAACTCCTGAGGGCTTCGATCTCTAATTGCTGTACTCTGGTTTTATCTTCGTATTCTGTAACTACATTTCGGAGGCTGACAATCATCGTATTCTGGGTCTGTGAACGAAGTGCCTGAGAAGCCGAAATTTCACGTTGCACTTCTAGTGAAGTCTCCAGTGAAGCAATCTGAAATTCGTATCCTTCAACCACCTCGTCTAGTTGGACCTGTGCTGAGTCTCCTAGACTAGCCCTGAGAGTCTCTGTAGTCGATTCTAAGGCACTTCGTGACTCTTCTCTATCACTTACTAGGGAATCAAGGACAACCTCTCTGTACCTCACTTCTTCCCAGTATTCTATTTCGACAGAATCAAGTCGGGACTGGATCGAATCGGCTATAGATTTAGCCTCGTCCAGTTCGACAGCCTGGACTTCTAATTGTTCTGCATGGGAGTCGGCAATACCACTGTAATATTTTGCCCTCATGGAAAACTGCATAGCCAGACCCAGGAGGATCACGACTACGACAGCCATGACAGTTGTCGGTGTAATCCTTACCATCGTGCAGGTGCCGTCATCCCAAGCTGTCCCCTGACATCCAGGTGAGTGAAGTTGTCATAACGTCCAATGCCGAAAGTTCTTGATTGTGGGTGCATCTGTAAAGCTAATGCAACTTGTCTTGGCGTGAAACCTATCTTTACTATATCGCAAGCCCCTAGTGTTAAGTGCATACTGCGAGACACCCCACCAATAGACCTGTTATAATTGCGATCACGATACCATGAATTGATCAGTACGGGGGCAGTTATATCATACTCTCTGAGCCATTCAAGAACTCGTATCAGTGGGAGTGCGTTCTTGAGTTTGGATAATGCAGGAGCCTCCAGGCAGTAGCCATTTGCTTCCCTGCCTACATCTGCTATTTCAAGTGGCGAAAAATGCTTTACGCCATTCTTATCCAGAAAAGCTTGGCATAGTTCCACCCATTCATTTCTCTCCACCATCTGCAAATCCTCTGTCATTGTCTTTCAGCTTGGGTCTGCGTGGTTCCCTGATTGCTGATCCGATTCCCTTTGCTACTGCTCCTACTTGTGGGCCTAGATATTCTGCGATCCTGGGTCCAGCGGTCCACATCAATAAGCCAGTGAATATCGTACCCAATAATGCGTAGACTGCATTTTCTACCTGGAACCATAAAGCCGAATCACATACGATTAATGCTCCCGTAAAAACGAGGCATCCCACCAGTAAAGTCCGTGCTGCGGACAACTTACCTTTTTCGTCTACTAATATGTCTCTTATCATCCTACAGCTTTACCTCCAAATCTGTGCGCTGCTCCTGACATAATAGCACCCGTAATTCTTTGTAACAGATTCAACTTCATAGCTGGAGGTACATTGTCTATAATCACTAATCTTGCTTGCTCAAATGCTCGTTGCCCTGCTCTGCCTTCGGGGAAGAAGAGTCTCAAGAATTCTTGGCCTTCTTTGGTGCTACGTTGCATTACGTTGAATATTTCAGGCCTGTTACTCGCCCTTAATTCACCGATCACATTTCTTTGCCATACACCCTGAAGGAATGCTTCCTGTAATTCTTTTGCATTATCTTTTCCTAAAGGACTTGATGCTATTTGATCTAAGATGCGTCTTAGCCCATCTGGAGTCATTACATCTTTCGCCTTGAATGCAATATTGCCAGCATCTCCAGCGGCTACTCCCAAACTGCCGCCTTTCAGGCTGAAGCCCATGTCGTAGGCTTGCTCTAATTGTGAGCCTAATGCGAATTGTCTATTTGCAGTCGCAAAAGCACCTTTTGCAGGTGTAACTCCTGCTCTTGTTGTCATGTTGCTGTATGCGGCTTCCATGTGACCACCCAATCTGTCTACTTGCTTGTCCATATTCCTAGCTTTAAATGCATTACGAAGTTCAGTCACATCATCTGGGCTGAACAGCGTTGGCTCGTATACCTTTTGATAGTTAGCCGCCCATGCGTCATCAGCTTCTTTCTGTATTCTGCTCATCTCTGCATTAGTAGCACTAACCTCATTGTCTAGGCCGTCAATCTCCTTCTGCCGTTTGGTGGTGGTGGCATTGTAAGCGTCATCAGCTTCTTTCAAGGCTTGTTCTATCTTTGAGTCCTGCTTCTTGGCTGCATCGGTCCAACCCCAATCGGTACGTTCTAATTTAGGAAGTGCATCAATTTCTTTTTCTACCCTTTGTAAGTCTCCCTTTTTTTTGTCATTCCATGTATCCCATACTTTTCTTTCGGCATCCATATCATCAAATTGCACCTTACGCTGGCTGTACAGCGGTTTGCCGTCCCTGGTTGCCCAAATCGTACCATCCTCTTGTATGAAACGTTTTGGATAACCCTGTGGAGGCTTGATTTTTATGAATCCTAAATTTGGGTTCACTGAGCGTTTTACAATTGCGGGTAGCGATTCAAGAGCATCAAGTTCTTTTGTTAGCCTTTCCAGTTTTGCCCTGCCTTTCGGCATTGGCAGCGTTGGTGACGCACCCTGACGGATAGAGCTTCTGGCATCTAGTTGTGCCAATATTCTTTTAATAGAAGCTCCCCGACTTCCTTTTTGCCATACATCTTCTATATTTATCCTATTCGCAAGCATCCAATCAGAAAGCTCCTCAACAGCCTCTAATTGTTCCCTCTGAACTGCTGTTCCACTTTTTGGTATAAATTTACCTGTGGTTTTACTAAAGCTACCCTTGCTTAATACATCAAAATTTTCAGGTTTAAAGAAGTTGTCCACCTCATCAAAAGCACCATCTGTCATCCTTCTACTTCTACCGATAATATCGGGGCTTTCTAGTAGCTCGTCTAACCTTCTAGCAACTACTACGCCCTCATCAGGTGTGCCTACCAAGCCTTTCCTAGCACCACCCAGTAGAGGTAGCCTACGGGTTGCTGTCGAAAGAGCCGCACTTCCCAGTGCAACTGGTCCTGCTCCATATTGGTCTAACAATCCTTGTGCGGATTTAGCAGTAGACTCCAGCCTTTCTGGAAGTGATCCTTCGGTTTTACCTACGTTATAAAGACCAAGATCCGCTGCCATCAGAGGTACGTCTGTCAGTATGCCGCCTAGCCTTGGATCTTTAGACAATCCTGGCAATCGTGGTAAAAGCGTTCTTTCGTCTACACCCCTGCGGATAGTCTTTCCGATCCCAGGAAATTGCTTAGCTCCTTTAACAAATTTACCGCCTCCGTACAGCATTCCTGCTAGACTGCCACCAAAAGTAGTTTTGGGGAATTGTTCTCGTTGGCCTTGCAACCTAGCCCGATACGCTTCTGTGCCTTCTTCACGATCCATACCGCCTGGGAGCAATCCTGTGACTGCTCCTGCTAGTTCATCAGTGAATCCAAACAAGGCATCTTGTGCGAAACTTTCGGCTCCTGCCGCCAACTGTGAACCCACACCTGTACCTACTTGGTATGCAGACATTCCTGCTCTTCGTAGCTCATCCATGCTATTAAAGCTACCAAGACCGCCCTGGGAAGCTTCCTGTAAAAACGCTGCTTCAACTTCCTCTTCGGGCGCACCAGAGGCTATGATCTGATCATAAAGATCAAGAAGCTCCTGAAACTCATTGTCTGGATTTATTTCAGCCATTGTTATTATCCACCGCTTAGATATCGGTCAGTGAGCCTTTGAAATACATTTGTTTTCTTTTCTTCTTTTGACATCACAGGCCTACCCAAGCTGTAATCTAAGCCTAAATCGTAATTTGCTGCTGCTAGTACTGCACCTTCCATGCTATCACCAAGAGCCTGTCTTTCCATATGAGACATACTATCCCAATCTGCTCCAGCATTAAGGTTGGTTGCTAATGCCAGCATTTCTTTATTGCCTTGAGACATTCCCATTAGAAGATTCGTCAAACCTCGATATTTCATTCTAGCAACTCTTTCATCATCTGCTAATGTCGGAATTACAGCACCGAAGTATCTCATAGCTTCCTTATTGGTCATTTGCGCTCCCGACAATGCTCTGACTATTGGATTGATAGCCTGTAATGCCAGAGTCGAACCAGCCCTCATAGCTTGCGCCTGTTCGCTGTTGCCCACTAATGAGCTTTGCACCCATTCATGGAACATAGAAGTCCATAGTCCTGGAGTATCGTCACCTGCTTGCCGTCCTAAATTGCCCATATAGTTAGTTATAAGTTCGTCTTTCCAGCCAACGTCCACTAAATTTCCTGACTCGTCATGCTCCAAGCCAGCCATAGCAAACCAATAAGGTCTAATAGCGTCAGCGGCTTCCACTGCTGAAAAAGTCAGATCCATTTTGTTGCTTCCTGAACCTGAACCATCACCAGTAGGTTGCGACATAGGTATGAATCTACGATCTCCAGTAGCCGAATTTGTATTAAGCATCCATCGACCATACGATTTAGTGCCATTCACATCATACCATCCTATTTCGTCATCAAGCTCCCAATCTGCCTCTACTGCATCTGGGGATGTCGGGAAAAATTCTTGAACAACTTTAGCACCTTCTACCCCTCCTATCTCAGTTGCCTCGCTAAGAAGGAGGCCTTGCCATTTCTGCGGATCGACTCCTTCAGGTGGCCCTTCTACGATTTCCTGTAGTAGGCCTCCAAAGGCTTCTCTTTTTCCTTGAGCTTTTGCTTCTTCTTCCGCTAGTTGCTCTTGTTCTCGTATAACGTCATTCGCAGAAGTTATTTCACCACTAAGCTCTTCTAGTCCTACACCTGCACCTTCTCCTTGAAGTAAGCTAGTACCTAACTGTAGCATACCCTTTGCCATTCCTGGCTTTTGCAATAGACTGTCTACGGCTGCCGCAGCACGTTCCACTTTTGTCAATGGCCGTATTTCTTCTGGTCTGACTTCATCCCTACTAAAGTCTATTTTAGGTAGGGGTTCAGGTGGAAAAGCTATTGGTGACTGTGGTGGTCCCCTTCTTTTAGCTTCTAGTGGTTTCTCCAATTCCTGTAACATTTGTTGCCGTGGAGTTAAACCAGTAGTAGCAGGAGCTTGTACGACTTCTTCCACTGTTTCTTCGGGTGGCAATTGTGATTCAGCGCCCAATGTCCTCCAAGTGGGGTCATCCATATGAGCATCAGCTTCTAACACTAAATCAAAATTTTCCACACCTGGCCGCCATCGGCCTTCTACCAAAGCACGGACATTGTCATCTAGTGCCATGTATTGGTCTATCTGTTCCTGTTTTTTTCTGCTCTTTCCTGTGGCCCTAAATTCTGCTTTTGCCTTGTCAATCTCTTCCTGTGTCGCTCCTTGTGCTTTCATTAAATCTATTGCATAAGTGGACAAACCCTCTATTTCAAGTCTACGTCCCATAGGAAGTGGATCGTAGATTGCTTCAAGAAGACTAATGGCCTGAGAAATGGGTGTTTGACCCTGACCATACGCAATAGGTGCTGTCAATTTATTCCACAGGTCTTCAGACATTCCTGGTAGTATTTGCATCTGTGTACGGGCAAATGGACCACCTGGAATCGTCTCACCAGGAGATATTCCCACCGCTTCCATTCTTTCATCAGAACTCTTCAAAGCAAACCGATCATCAAGTAGTCCCGTTTCAGATGGATCTATTCCCCAATTTTCCAACAGCCATTTTTGGGCGTTTAGGGGTTCATCGACTGTTGTTTCTGGCGTAACTGTTGCTGAGTCAGGTTGGGCGTGTTGAATGTCTTGAGCTGTGAATGCAGTGTCTGATGGATATGGGGTCACCCCAGTATCCAGATGTTCCTGCCTCTCTCCTGGCGCAAGCGGGGGTACTGTGTCCATCACTCGTTGTGAGGCACTCTGATTCTCAAATTCCTCAGTAGGTGGAATAAGTAAATCTCTTCGTAGAGTAGTGTATCCTCCTGATAAGCCTCTGTTTCCAGGGGTCACTGGATCAGCGTCAATATTTACAGCAGAAGGTAAAAGTACTGGAGCAACTGGGTCTGCTCTGCGATCATTTACAGCATCCCACTCATATCCTGAGTCTCCTTTTTGCAAAGGTGCAGCAGGTGTAGGTATTGATGTGTCTACCCGTGGTGGGGCTGTGACAGAGTCATTATTAGATACAGCAGGGGGTACTTCTCGATTCTCAACCAACAAAGTATATTTTTGGTACAGTGCATTTTTGTCAGATGATCTCATTTGGTTCCAGTTATCTTGAGTGAATCCAAATGTTTCTGATGCCCATGTAGGAACAGGCTGGGGGGGAATAGAATCTGTATTAAGCTGTCGCTCTACATCTCTTGTAGTTATTGGAGGAGGAGGAGTTGTAGTATCCGAAACTGACACCCCAGCAGGAGGTATCTGTGTTATCGGGCGATTTATTCCCACTGTAACATCTCGATTTGCATCACCCCCAACATTCTGAACATTTCGGAGTGAATCCGCATTTGGAAGCTGTGCAAAATTCTCCTGAAATCCTCCTACCAAGCGTGGGTCATTAAATTGTCTCATTCTTTCATGTGCGACTGGATCGAACTGACGGTTTGGACCTCCCCAGGCCAACTGGTCCTGCTGCATATGACTTTCATATGCACTACTCTTTTGAGCAGTACTCATTCCATCCCACGTTTCCTGGGTATACTTTGCTTTAGCCCAAGTGGGTACTGGATCTGGGGTACGCATAGCAGGTGCATTCATAGGCCTCTTTGCACCTAAATTGTTGCGTAATAAACGCCCCATTGCGTCCGCTATATTTAGAGCCATCTTATCCCCACCCACCAAGACGAAATTGGTTTTCAGGTTTACCCATAAAGTTGAACCCTTTTCTAGCTGATGTTCTGGGCAAACGCCTCTCGGTTAAACCCCTACCGAAAGCTTGTCCCATTGAAGTTCCACCACCTGATAGCTGATTGTTAAATGTTTGTCCCATTGAAGTGCGATTTCCTAGACTTGGCATAAATTCCTTGTTCATCCCCCCAACGGTATCAATCTTCTCTTTATCTTCTTCACCACGGGTCAATCCAAGTCTATCCAACAAGCCTTGCTCTGGACTCAACTGATTATACAGCCCCAAGCCAGTGGTTAAAGCACCACCAAATTTTTCCAAATTACTAGTTTCTCGGCCATAATCTACCGTTCCTTGACCCTGCGCTCCTATCTGTCCCATCGCCTGGCCTATTTGTAACTGTTGGGCCTGATCAGCATTCCTGATCCCTGCTCTAGTATTTATCAGATCAGTATTAACTTGATTTTCCGTGTATTGACCCCTCGTAGCACCTTGTGCATAAGAACCACGTTTAACATTCTCGTCTATTGCTATCGCTCTAAGTCTTTCGGCTTCAGCGTCTGCGGCTGCTAGGTTTCCTTCTAAGTTGCCACCCATTCCTCTAAGTTTGTTTAGTGCCTCTTGCTGGATTGCCAAGCTGTTAGGGTCCATAGTCGTACTTGCGGTATACCTAGCGTTGCCTGATCCATAATCCACGCCACCGCCAGCACTTTGATCTACACCAAAGCTAGAACCACCACCACCACCGCCTTGGAGCCTGTTATTCACAGCACCCATTATTTTCTCCTTCCCTTTTCCTTTAAGGAAGTTTAAAACTTTTGGTGCTGCGAAAGCTGCGATTTGTCCCCACATTAGTTGCCACCTTCTTTATAGATTATTGTCCATTTAATGCTGACTGTTCCTTTATATTTTGCAGAAGTTCCACTATCTCCAGAAACACTTGTTATCTTCATTATAGCCTTGGGTTAGGTACAGACGATGTACTCAATGCACCACCATTCGCCACCTTAACCTCATAACGAGTCCCATCAGGACTTATGAGTATTAATCGCTCGTTGTTAGACAAATCTACATCTTCAAATTTCTTAAAGTTAGCCTTGTCTGCTGTTTCTAGCGATAGGTTGCGATCCTCTTCATCTTTTTGATTATATTCTTTACCAGGCCTTAATAAATTCAGCCTAGCGTTACCTGCCGCACCAGTTACTGTACTCATCGTCTACTCGTAGCTTGCATTTGAATTCTCGGCACTCCCAAGTTCCAGCTTGCGGCTGAAGCACTTGTAACTTTCATAGTAAACTGTCTGCCTTGAAAACGGATCGATGTCGGCTCAGATAATGTAATTGAAGATGTCGTACTAGCCGTAGATGTCGGATACATTTGATAGCTAAAAGTCAGTGTTCCATCTCCTGTGCTAGTAATATCAGGAATATACTTTGTCGCTGAAACCAGCCTGTCTCCATCTCCAAGCTCTATCGGACCCGACTGTGCAAATGGCACAATAGCAGTATCACCTTCGTCCTCGTATACACCGCCAATTTCCTGCTCGTACACATACCCTGATGTATCAAAACAAATGGGCCGTGCGAATATCCCTGCTGGATTGGCTCCGCTACGAGCTAATGATCCTACTGCCCAATGACCTTCTTCATAGTTATAGCTAACGTAGGCACTAACCTCTGTATCATTTTTAGGATAAAACCAAAAAATCTCGGTATTCGCATTATTATGCCATGCGACCACCTTAGAACCTTGCGCTTCTGTTATATTCGTGTGAAGAAAGTCTTCTACATCGCAAGGCACATTTTTGACTAAGCCATCGAACATGAAGAAACCACTTTTTTCTCCACCCATCCAATATGCCCGATTATTAGCTACAACTACGCTATTCAAAGATATGGGTCCACAATCGACTGCAAGCTGATTAAATCCGTACACATATGGAAGTCCTACATAAGTAGCCAGCCATACATCAGTAGTAGTAAATATTAGGATCTGATCTTTGATAACTACACCACCGATCAAGTCTCCTGTAGTTTCTAGAAGCTGTTCTCCTGAGAAATTAGTAGCTGTTGGTTCCCAGTTTGTATTGTCCTCAATATCTGACCAAAAAACAGCCCTTCGATTTTGGGTTCCAAGAGTAGCTAAGACAGTGCCTCCAAAAACCATTTGTATCCTTTGGGGAGTCACCAATGTACTGGTTGCTAGTGATGGTATATTCGTAGTACCACCTTTAGCAGCTATTAATGTAGCTAGTGTTGGAGAACCTGGCGTACCTGGAGAATCTGTAGTCCACTCCCACAGCCTACCATCTCCTGGGGTAGTCGGAGTGCCAGGATTGTAATTCGTAGTGCCTGTTAGCTTTTCTCCAAATGTAGCCAACGACCATGTAGTCGCTGCCATTCCTGCGCCTAAATCTGGGCGAGGAGTGCCATACGAAGCGAATCCATATTTCCAGTCACCATATCCCGTGTTTGGGTCAGCATCTTCCTGTCCTGGGACTAAAGCCGTAGGGGTAATATCATAAGATTGGGCAGATTCATCGTATACATACAACGCTTTATAGGTGCCGACTGCCAACCACCTATTTTGAGTATTATCAGCCCACGTTATAGTAGTACGAGGTATGCCGTCCGCTTCTGGCAAACGATTCGCATCGGGATCTGTAGTATCGCCCCACAAAAGCCAGCCACCTATAGGCGCAGTAGCACCCATAGACCAACGTATGCAGTCGGCATCCAACCATCGTCCCCTAGCTTGATAGTCCGTACCCTGCTTATATACACCAGGTTGTAGTTTTAGCGGAAAATACTGAGCCATATTACTCCGTTATTATGCCATTTGCCTCTTCGATCACTAAATGTGGTTCAGGATCGGCAAGATCACCATTTAGAATATTACAGCCCTGGATGCCAGTACACTGCATGGCAAAATCCATTTGCTGTTCAATAAATTTCTTCTGTTCAAACAAGGCTCGAAATATCGCAGCCTGTGAAGGTAAAAGATCTACACGCTTTTCTGTTACTCCGTTACTCTTTGCCATTCTTTTTCTCCTTTAAGATTCTTTGCTCTATTTCTACTGCTATTAATCGCTCACTATGATCGTCAACCTTTTCATCCAATCGGGTCACGATCTTTTCTATCTGCACAATGGACTGCCTAGCTCCATTAAGACCAGCCCTCACTCCGCCATAGGCGGCCCCAGCGGCCAGTATCGCTGGGAAATATGAAATCACCTCTTCAATTCCCATCTTCAACTAGTTCTCTTCAGTGGTTCAAGAATTGGCCTTCCATCACTGTCTGTCCAATCAGTGCCAGAATCCTTCATATGCTCGTCCTGCCTTTCGGCCACGACCATCCAGCTAACTGTGTCGATGCTAATTGAGTCTTTGCAGGTGATAATTAGCGTTGATCCTGAGACTGATCCTTTCAGTGCTGACCAGCCAGATTCGTTCTGTAGAAACACCTGTGGATCACGACACAGTAGCTCCCATGTTCCGTCCGTCATTCCGACCTCTGCATCCAGATCTACACTAGCACTTCCACCAGAAAGAGCTACAGAGCCTCTATAAATTAGATCTGCCCTTGGACCCTCAACAAATGAGTGTACAAGATTATGCGTGTCGTTCATTGAAGGCAGTGGATGGGGAATTAAAAACGAACCACTTCCCTTACTAAATGCTCCCGTGACAATAACACCACTCCCATAAGGATTGAGTATGATGTATTTTGTACCACTAGTGCCGTCTTGATAAACACCTTGAATATAGGCATCGCCAGCACTGGTAGTTCCAAGTGCCATACCAAAACCAGTCCCCACGTTGCTCTGTATATACAGACCAGCATTGGTCACACTATCAGCGTCTTCTGTTGCCCCACTGCTTCCCGTACCCTTGAATACTGGTGCTGTACTTCCTGCTGAGGAAACGCTGTCAACCTCAATGTCTCCCACACCAATGACATCCAATCCGTGAAAGTCAGTGCCTGTCTGTCTGATGGTGACGGCTTCTACGCCCTCTGCCACAAGCATTATTTCATCGTCATATGCAGGGGCAGACCCCAAAATACCTCTGATATAAGTGTTAGTACCACCATCGAAGTATATTTTTGTGCCAGAAACCAAAGGAAAGCTAGTACCAATAACTGATCCCGTGGTTGTTATAGTTTGCTCAGTCGATATTGACCCAAACCCAGGGGCGATAGATCCAGTTGTTAATGCACCGACTCCCGTAATCTGGGTCTGGCTGGCATTGACAGATAATTGTCCAGTTGTTGCAGTCAAGCCAGTTGAGTTAATAGCCTCAACGAAAGTATGGATCGGCACATAGTTTGTGGAACCATCAGTAATGTCGTTAAATGCAAAGCCGTCATTCGCTACATCTAGAGTTACTGAGGTTGATAGATTGCTAAAATCGACAGACAAGGAAGGAGTGCCTGTTGTGGCCCCACCTGCTAGTCCAGAATCAGCGGCCGTAGTTATGCCCTCAATATCTCCACCTGTTGTTACCCAGGCCAATGTACCCGAACCTTGGTTTTCAAGAACTTGCCCTGATGATCCTACTCCTGCTGGGAAAGTCAATGTGTAGGTAGCTGTAACAGCACTAGGTGCAGTGAGTTTTACTGAATACAGACTATCATCATTTAATGAAACAACACCCCCGTTTGTCACGACTACATTATCACTATAAACTATTCCACTATTCACGGCACCAGTAGTCGTTATGGCACTTGAACCAGTATTTATAGTTCCAAAATTGGAGGTTATAGAACCGCCATCTAAAATACCCACTGAGGTGATATTAGTTTGAGCCGCAGTTGAAAGAGTTCCAACGAAGGCTGTGTCAGCAGTAATCGTCCCACCATCAATATTGGAACTGCCTACATCAATAGCTCCAAACTCAGATGAGATGCCGCCAGCACCTAGCGTACCGACTGTAGTAAGGCTGGAAGTTACAACTGGAGAATTAAGCGTAGTGCCAGTAAGGGTACTTGCGTCAGCGGTTGCTGTTGCTGGA
>Ga0114999_10002473_pt1 | contig 24250 bp, 24 predicted proteins | sample ArcticOcean_MG_C_3_FD_89820 | JGI IMG/M metagenome (GOLD analysis project Ga0114999, IMG submission 89820) | Marine microbial communities from western Arctic Ocean - ArcticOcean_MG_CB8_126 | ecosystem: Environmental > Aquatic > Marine > Oceanic | place: Arctic Ocean: Canada Basin | collected...
CCGCCCAACGGCTCCCGTCGCACCAGCAACGGCAACACGTAAACCGCCCACAATCAATCTCCCAGGAGTTCAGTAATCCGCTCGCCCATCGCGGCGCAACCCACCAGCGTCGTACCCGGGGTGTGGATATCAAGGGTCCGAAGACCCTCATCAAGTGCCCTCGCCACCGCCGCCTCAATAGCGTCGGCCATATCTATCCGCTTGAGTGAATAACGGCATAGCATCGCTGAAGACATGACCGCCGCGATCGGATTCGCCTTATCCTGCCCGGCGATATCAGGCGCGGTCCCATGGACCGGCTCATACACACCAAAACCCGACTCATTCAAATTGGCGGACGCGAGCATCCCAATCGATCCGGTGAGCATCGATGCCGCATCGCTCAGAATATCTCCGAACATATTCCCCGTAACGATCACGTCGAACTGAAGCGGATCGCGGATAAGCTGCATCGCGGCATTGTCCACATACATGTGAGAAACCTCGACATCCGGAAAATCCTTGGCCACCTCGGTCGCCACCTTTCGCCACAGACGGCTGGTCTCGAGAACGTTTTCCTTGTCCACGGACAGCAGCTTCTTCCGGCGCACCGAGGCCATTTCGAACCCCATGCGAACGATTCGCCTGACTTCCGATGTCGTGTAAACCATCGTGTCGACAGCCCGTTCCTCATCGGAGTTCACCTGCTCCGTCATTCTGGGCTCGCCGAAATAGATACCGCCTACGCCTTCGCGGACAACCAGGAGATCCAGCCCTCGAACGGACTCGGGTTTAAGCGTCGAGGCGTCAATGAGGGGGGCGAACATCGCAGCCGGCCTTAAGTTCGCGAACAGATTAAACTTCTGGCGCAGCCCCAGAATCGCCGCCTCAGGGCGCTTGTCACGCGGCAAATCATCCCACTTCGGGCCGCCTACGGCGCCGAATAGACAGGCTTCGCTCGCGGCCAATAGTTCCTGGGTCTCGACTGGAAACGGGTCGCCCACCGCATCGTAGGCCGTTCCGCCAGCCAGACCTTCTTGAAACTCGAATGAAACGCCAAAGCGCCCGCCCGCGATCTCAAGGACTTTCTGTGCGTGGGAGGTTACTTCCTGGCCGATCCCGTCTCCGGGAATCACTCCAATCTTATGGCTAGACAATTCCTTTCATCCTCATCCGAAAAATCACAGGCCCGCTATCAGGCCTTAAATTCTTTTATGTAAGGGAGCTTCTCGGCCACCTCTCGCACCTGGGGGAGATTGGACCGCAGAATTGCCACGACGTTCCAGTTTCCCTTCAGGTAAGACTGACGCCTTTCCTCGAGCATTTCGACCCTGATGCTCTCATCTCCGTATCTGACCATCAGCGTTTCGAGACTGGCGGTGTACTCGGTTTTGGGATTTTTCTGGGTGTGTGCGATAAGCTTTTGCACATCTGCCTCGGAGGTCGTAATCAACGGCATGCCGATGGCCAGAGAATTGCCCGCAAATATTTCGGCAAAAGAAACCCCGACGATGGCATCGATGCCGAAGCGTTTAATCGCCTGGGGGGCGTGCTCCCTCGATGAGCCCGAACCGAAATTCTTGCCCACAAAAAGAATCTTCGCACCCTTGTAATTCGGATTATCAATAGGATGATCGGGCATATTCTCCCGCTCGTCGCAAAAAAGCGCCTTTTCCATCCCCACAAACGTCAACGCCGTCAAAAAACGCGCTGGCGTAACACGGTCAGTATCAATATCATCGCCGGGCAAAGGCAACCCCCGGCCCTTAATTTCCCTTATTTCGTCTGTCATTTTAGTCACCCACCATTTCTGCCGGATTGCTCAGGCATCCCTTGATCGCGGAGGCCGCGACCATGGCTGGGCTGCCCAGATGCGTCCTGCCCCGAGGGCTTCCCTGACGCCCGATGAAATTCCGGTTTGAAGTCGAAATGCTTCTCTCGTTCCCCACCAGTTTATCCTCGTTCATGCCCAGGCACATCGAGCAGCCCGCGTCTCGCCACTCGGCCCCGGCCTCCAGAAAAATCTCGTGAAGGCCCTCCCTCTCGGCCTCTGCTTTTACCTGCTGAGAGCCCGGCACGACCAACATCTTGACCTTGGGATTGACCTTATTCCCCTTCATTACCTTGGCCCCTTCCCGGAGGTCAGCAATTCTCGAATTGGTGCACGAGCCCAGAAAAGCAACATCTATCTTCGTTCCCGCAATGGCGTCGCCCGGCTTGAGGTCCATATGGGCATACCCCAGCTCGACCGTTTTGGCGTCCTCGCCGGTGAACGATTCCTGCGCAGGAAGATTTTTAGATATCCCGACCGAATGGCCGGGGTTGATCCCCCAGGTAACCATCGGCTCAATCGACTCGCCCTCGATATTCGTCACCTGATCGTAGACGGCGTCCGAATCCGAGGCGATTGATTTCCAGTAATCAATCGCGCGGTCAAAATTATCTCCCTTGGGAGTGAATTCCCTGCCCTCAAGGTAGTCGAAAGTCTTCTCGTCCGGGTTGATGTAGCCGATGCGGGCGCCACCCTCGATGCTCATGTTGCACACCGTCATCCGCTCTTCCATCTCCATGTCATCGATAACGTCACCGGCATATTCATAGGCCTGCCCGAGACCGCCCTTGATGCCCAGATCGTGAATAATCCTTAAAATCACATCCTTGGCGAATACGCCCTTATTCAGTTTGCCATTCACGTTAATTCGGTGAACCTTGAGGCGATTGAGAACAATGGTTTGCGTTTCGAGAACAAACCCCACCTCCGTGGTGCCGATGCCGAAGCCCAGTGAGCCCACGGCCCCGTGCGTGCTGGTGTGGCTGTCGCCGCAGGCAATCGTCATGCCGGGCTGGGAAATACCCAGCTCGGGGCCAATGACGTGGACAATGCCCTGCTTTCCGGTGTCCCAGTTGAGGAAGCGAACACCGAACTCATCCACATTCTGCTCAAGGGCGGACATCATGGCTTCGGCCTGATCGTCCTTGAACGGCCTGAGTTGGGAAAGCGTCGGCGTGATGTGATCCGCCGTGGCGAGGGTTCTTTCGGGAAAAGCGACCTTCGAGCCATTTTCCTTCAGCGAGGCGAATGCCTGGGGCGTCGTCACCTCATGGATTAGATGCAATCCGATGAAAAGTTGATACTGCCCCGATTCGAGCCGGGTGACGATATGACTGTCCCATATTTTGTCGTAAAGCGTTCTTTCAGACATGACTTATCCCTCTTAACTTTTGGTCCAGGAGGTTATTTATCGAAGTCAGGATGTCGTTTTTGACCTTTCCAGTGCCCTGCGGAGAGACTCAATATAACGGCAAGCCGCCTTGAGCTTCTCCTCAACTCCTTCTTCTCGTTCCATCACATCTATCAGGGCGCTGCCCACAATCACGCCATCGCCTATTGCACCTGCCTCGGCAGCCTGCTCCGGGGTCTTGATGCCGAATCCAACCGCCACCGGCCGGCTCTTCACCCGATTAATCCGCTCAAGCGTATCGCCCATGTCGGTGGGGAGAGAATCCCTCGCGCCGGTAACGCCCATCTGAGCGACATAATAAATAAATCCGCCGCCGGAGCGGTTCACAAGATCAATCCGCGCATCCGTGCTCGTGGGCGCAAGCATGAATATCGGCTCAAGCGGCACCTCCGCCATCGCCTTAAGAAGCTCCCCGGCCTCCTCGGGCGGGAGGTCGGGGACGATAACCGCATCGGCCCCCGCCCGCGCCGCCTCCGAGCAAAATTCTTTCAGTCCAAAGGCGATAATCGGGTTGTAGTAGGTCATGAGCACCATCGGCGCATCGGGCGCATCGGCCCTCACATCCGCCACGAGTTTGATAACGCTTTTGAGGGTGGTGCCTCCCTGGAGCGAGCGCATGCTCGACCGCTGTATCGTCGGCCCGTCCGCCAGCGGATCGCTGAACGGCACGCCGATCTCGAACCCGTCGGCCCCTGCCTCGGCCAGCGCGGGAAGTAGGCGGCGCGTGAACGCGAGGTCGGGATCACCCGCCGTGACGAACGGATAGAGCCCCGCCCGGCCCTGGGTTTTAAGCTGATCGAATAGCGCCTCGAAGCGGCCTGAGCTTTGCATTATTCGCCCGCCCCGATGCCGTCAAGATCTCGAAGGAGCCCCTCGGCCTGCTGAACGTCCTTATCGCCTCGCCCCGAGAGGCAAACGACAACTGTTTTCCTCTCGCCCGCCATTGCCGTTTCCTCGGCCAGGATGTTGAGATATGAAATGGCGTGCGAGCTCTCGAGCGCCGGAATTATTCCCTCGAGAATGGATAAATTTTTAAACGCGTGAAGGGCGTCGGTATCCCCGATCGCATAATAGCGCGCGCGGCCCGAATCCTTAAGATAGGAGTGCTCTGGCCCCACGCCGGGATAGTCGAGCCCCGCCGAGACCGAATGGGCCGGGATAATCTGTCCGTCATCATCGTAGAGCAGGAACATCTGGCAGCCGTGCAGCACACCGACGCGCCCGGCATTGAGCGAGGCCCCATGCTCGCCGGTATCGAGCCCGCGGCCCGCGGCCTCTACACCAATCAATTCAACACCTTTATCCTCGATGAAGGGATGGAAAAGGCCGATGGCATTGCTGCCCCCGCCGACACAGGCGACGCAGGCGTCGGGGAGCTTGCCCTCGGCCTCGATAATCTGCGCTCTGGCCTCCCGGCCGATGATCGACTGAAAATCGCGGATCATGCGCGGGAACGGATTGGGCCCCACGACAGAGCCGATGATGTAGTGCGTCGTGCGCACCGAGGCCGTCCAGTCGCGAAGCGTCTCGTTGGTCGCGTCCTTGAGGGTGCGGCTGCCCGAGGTCACGGGAATCACCCGCGCACCGAGAAGACGCATCCTGAAAACGTTGAGCGCCTGGCGGCCCACGTCCTCTTCGCCCATGTAGACATCGCACTCCAGGCCAAAAAGGGCGGCTGCCGTGGCGGTGGCGACGCCATGCTGGCCCGCGCCGGTTTCGGCAATAATGCGCGTCTTCCCAAGCCGTCTAGCCAGAAGCACCTGAGCCAGCGTGTTGTTGATCTTGTGGGCGCCCGTATGGCATAGGTCCTCTCTCTTCAGATAAACCTTGATAGATCCCAGCGCCTCGGAAAGTCTGGCGGCATGGTAGAGCGGTGTCGGACGGCCCACATATTTATCGAGAATTTCGGCGAGCTCGGCATGAAACGCCAGATCCTCGCGCACCTCATCGTAGGCGGCCTCCAGCTCCTCGAGCGCAGGCATGAGTGTCTCGGGAACATACCGGCCCCCGAAAATTCCAAATTGCCCTGTCTCGGTTATCTGCGCCATACTCACTCCGCTATTGACTCATCATGCATGACTCGTCAAGCCACCGTATTGCGTGCATTTCGAATAAACGCTTCCACAAGTCTCGCTTCCTTACGGGGCGGGACATCGCCCTCAACCCCACTGCTCACATCCACGCCATAGGGGACAACCTGACGAATGGCCTCGGCAACGTTTTCAGGATTCAGACCACCCGAGAGAATCACTTCACGATTAGAAGCCAATTCGCGGGCCAGCGACCAGTCGAATGTTTTTCCCGTCCCGCCCAACTCGCCCTTGGCATATGCGTCAAGCAGAATCGTACAATCAGAAAAGCGGGCCGCCTCCGCAATCGTTTCCGGCCCCCGGACGCGGAGGCCGCGAATCACCCGTAAGCCTTTATCCAACAGCAGGCGGCAGGTCTCGGGCGTCTCCTCGCCATGGAGTTGTACTGCATCCAGGCCCACCCGCCGTGCTATCGACGCCACCCGCTCGGCGCTCTCGTTCACAAATACCCCCACTCGCACGCCAAATGGAGGAAGGCTCGAGGCCAGCAATGCCGCCGCCTCCATGTCGAGGCATCTCGGCGTTCCGGGCACAAAATTCAGACCCAGCGCATCCGCCCCGCTTTCAAGTGCATGGCGGGAGTCCTCCAGCGTGGTGACACCACAAATCTTGACGCGAATCATACCGCTCCCTCCTCCAAGCGGCAAACAATACACCAATCCCGAGGATGAGGAAAAGACGAGTAATTCAAAGCAAAATCAAGGGGATTAGGAACGGATAAATGGGAGCCTGGAGACCAAAAAACAAAGGAAATTCAAGGGGTTTCAGCATCCACGGGGCATTCCTCAACCCAAACGGCCCCGCTCTCGCCAAATTCTTTTTTCCAGATCGGAACGATTTGCTTGATTCGGTCAATCGCATAGCGGCAGGCTTTGAACGAGGCGTCCCGATGGGCGGAGGCTGCCGCTATGCCCACCGCGATCTCACCAATTTGAAGGGTGCCGATGCGATGCTCCATAGCGACTCGGTCCACCCCGTAGCGCTCGGTGATTTCCGCTACCACCTGGCGCATTTTCTTCTCCGACATCTCGGGGTAGGCCTGATACTCGAGACGTGTAACCTGCTCGCCTCGGCTGTGATTTCGAACAAGTCCGATAAACGTACACACCCCGCCGATATCATCATGGGAAACATCCTTGATGAGCACATCCATATCAACCGGCCGTTCGACAATCCGGCAAATCACGCGACACCTCCGCTAATTGGCGGAATAAGAGCCAATTCATCGCCCGCCGAAACGACGTGCGAATCACCGGCAAACTCCTGGTTGACCGAAACAGCAATGGATTCCATCTTCGCGGAAAAAGCCGGATATTTTTGGGCCAGCGAGGCACGCAGATCTTTCACTGTGCCGATTTCAGGCACATCGAGTTCTATATCATCCTCGCCCGTAACCTCACGGGCCCAGGCAAAACATTTAACAGTAACCAGCATTTGGCATCCCTCTCACAACAGAGAACGTCTAATGAACAACTACTCGCGACGGCAACACATAGGATAGAAGGCCAGCGAGGCAGAATCAAGACTTGCGGCGCTCCATGGTGCGCCCTGCCCTAAGCCAGCCTATAATAGCCTCCATGAATATCTCATCCCACCCCGCCCTTGCACGGGCGCTTGAGTCAGAACTCCGGGCCAGCCCGATCACTTTCAAACGATTCATGGAACTCTGTCTTTATCACCCCGAAGGCGGCTACTACCGCCAGCCCGCCAAGCGCTTGGGGCGGGATGGTGATTTCAAGACCAGCCCTCATCAAAGCCCTATTTTCGGACAAATTCTCTCTCGCCAGAGCGAGGAAATATGGTGTGCCATGGGCAAGCCCCGCCTGTTTAACATATACGAGTACGGGGCTGGCGAGGGGTGGCTGGCTCATGACATTCTCAAGGCCGCCGAAGAGTCCGAATCCTCGGCCTTCGCACAAGCCCTTGCGTACACGTTAATCGAGCAAAACCCCTCCTCCTCAGCTCGGGCAGGTGAGCGCCTGGCCAGATGGCAGGAGGGTAAACAAGCGTACCCCCGTGCCAGAATTGAAGTACCCGCCAACAAGAATTTCGCGCTCCCCGAGAATTTCGAGGGCCTTATCATCGCCCATGAGTTTCTCGATGCTCTTCCTGTTCATATTTTACAGCAAACAGAAAAAGGACTTTTTGAGCGCTACGTCGAACGACAAGATGGCAAGCTCTCATTCCGCAACGGCAAACTTTCCGAGGAGCGTCTTAAACATTGGTTCCATGATATCGGGGTCGAACTTGAAAATGGTCAAACCGCAGAAGTGTGCCCGGCCGCTATCGATTGGATCGAGTCGACAGCCAAGCGAATCAGGCGAGGCGGAATCTTACTTTTCGATTACGGCTTCTCAAGCCAGGCCTTGTATCACCCATCCCGAAGAGAGGGAACAATCCGGGGTTATCGGGACCATGCCATCATAGAAAATCCGCTTGATCTTCCCGGCGAAACCGACCTAACGGCCCATGTTGATTTCACATCAATCCTAAAGGCGGCTGAAATCTCGGGGCTCTCGCTGGACGGGTTTACCGATCAAACTCATTTTCTATTAGGCTCGGGAATAACCGAGGTGCTTGAAAACGAACCGGAAAACGGGGACAAAGCCGCCCGCGAGCGGCGGCGCGCGATGGGCCTTCTCGACCCGAGAGGGCTAGGAGGCGCCATCAAGGTCATGCTGCTCACCCGCCGCCTCGATGAAACCGAGTTCCCAGCATTTTCCATGAAACCGGACGACCGGGAATCTCTCGCCACACTACGCGGCTAACCTCCAGCAGGCCGCAGCGCTTTAATCTGAATCTGAATCTTCGCGCTTCCGCGCCACCGATTCACGCCGGCGTTATAAGCAACATCCAGCTTGCCTTTTAAAAATTCCTCGTCATCAAGAAAACCACCCAGGCCGAATCCGATAGAATCGACCACATGCCCTCGTTGCCGAATTCTCATTTTCAGGTGCTTCCCCTTCCCCACGGATTCAGGGCGGCCCACCACTTCCACACCGGAGGAGGCAAAAACAGGCTGGGGATTTCCCGCCCCAAAGGGCGCCATTCTTTCCAGCGTTTCGACCAGGGGCATTTCGAGTTCCGAGAAATCCACCACACCATCCAGTAACAATTCAGGTCTCGCCGACTCCCCGCCAAGAGCATCACGGGCGGCATTCTCGAATTCTTCCCGAAACCGAGCCACATTTTCCCGCTTGACCGAAAGACCCGCCGCACCCTTGTGCCCCCCGAACTGGATCAGCGAGTCGGCGCATCTGTTCAAAACCTCGACCAGATGAACCCCAGAAACGCCTCGGCACGACCCCTTCCCCACCTCTCCATCGAGGTGGATAAGCACCGATGGACGGTTAAACTTCTCGACCATTCTTGAGGCGACAATTCCAATCACGCCCGGATGCCATTTCTCGCTCGCCAGAACAAGCGAGTGGTGATCATCCGTGAGTCCCATCGCCTCAACTTGAGCCAAAGCCTCTATGTGTGCCTCACGCTCCAAGTCCTGCCGCTGCCGATTCCAAATCTCGAGTTTTTCCGCGCGAGGCCTGGCCAGCGTCAGATCGGCCTCCATAAGCAAGTCCACCCCTAGCCGCGGATCCCCCACCCTTCCGGCTGCATTCAGACGGGGCGCAAGGACGAAACCGATGTGTCCCGCCGTAATCGACTCCGCCTTCAAATCCGCGGCGGCGACCAGAACCCGGATCCCCGGCTTGCCTTTGTATGTATCATCGACCGTACTACCGACATTCGCGGCTAAGGAAATTACCTCAAGGCCAGCGCGAACCAGAATATGGTTTTCATCCAGAAGAGGGACGATGTCCGCCACCGTACCCAGGGCCACGAGATCAAGATGTTGCTTGAGATTGGGAAGTTCACCTTCAAAACCTTCGTCGCGAAGGCGACGCCTTACGGCCGTGGCCAATTTAAAGGCGACGCCCACACCACTCAATCCCTTGAAGGGATAGGCACAGCCCAGCTGGCGAGGATTAATAACAGCGACGGCCTCTGGAAGCACCTCGGGCGGGCCATGATGATCGGTAATGATAAGATGGATGCCGTTTTCCTGCGCCTCACGCGCAACGTCCACCGCCGTGATGCCGGTGTCCACCGTCACTATCGTCTCGCACCCGGCCTCCCGGAGCGTCATCAACCCAGAGAGGTGAAGGCCGTACCCCTCCTCCATCCGGCGGGGAATAAAGTAAGAGGCGGGAACCCCGAGAGATCTGAAAAAAAGGACCAAAAGCGTGGTAGAGGAAATTCCGTCAGTATCATAGTCGCCGTAGATACCAATTGGGCGGCCCTTTATGATCTCTCGGGCAAGGTGGGCGGCGGCGGTCTCCATCCCCTTCATTAAAAAAGGATCGTGCAACGCGGTAAGCGGCGCGCTCAGAAATACCTCCGCTTCCTCTGCCCCGGAAATCCCCCGGAGAGCGAGGAGACGCGCCAGGAGGGCAGGCACCTTGAGCTCATCCGACAAACGGGTGGAAAGGGTTTCATCAATTTGTTTGAGTGCCCATCGAGCCGGAAATACGGGAGGCCCCGAAGAGGCGTTCCGGCCATTGTGAAAACCACTCGAGTCCTGCTTGTTAGAGGCCACCAATCGAATACCTCAACGCACCGGTAAATAGTACGGAATTCAGCGGGCGGGCCCGCCCATAGCGCCTTCGGTTTCACCTCGCGCCCGGCCGCTTCTCCGCCAACTATCCCGTTTAAGAGGATTGGGCATGGGACGAAGGAGCATCTGTCTCGGCGGATTATGTTTATGGTGAAAACTTCTAGAAATAGGACGATCCAGTTGTGTCATGGCGAGAGAAATACGGTTCATCAATCTTTTGGGGCGGCAGCCGTTCGCATTCGACAAGATAGAAAATGCCAGCGTCTCGCCATTATCGGCGGCCGCATAGCCACTCAACGCATGGATGCCGGCCAGGAGACCTGTCTTTGCGCGAATACGCCTTGAGGCGCGGCTTCGCCGGAGGCGCTTACGAATCGTTCCGTCCACGCCCACCACAGCAAGAGAGGCCAGATATTCGGGCAAAATCCGAAAGTCGTGATAAATGCTCACAAGAAGAGTAACTATCGCCCTGGGCGTTATCCGATTTTTTCGGCTGAGCCCCGAACCATCAGCCAGATCAAACGCATCTTGGGGAACCCCCAAGTGGAGTAGATATTTCTTCACCGCCAAGAGTCCCTTCTCGGTGGTGCCCGGAAGGCCGAATATTTCCGCCCCGACAGTTTTGAGTATCTGCTCGGCTGTCAGATTGTTACTGTGCTTATTCAGCCCTCGAATTATTTCGCCCAGAGCGTCCGAATTTTTCCTGACGATGAGTTTTGCGTCTTGCGGCGTCTTGCCCTTGAGAATCCGGCCACTAAACCGGATGCCCTCTTTTTTTAAAAGCGCAGAAAACGTCCCGACGGCGAATCGGGTAGGGTCGGATACGGAAATGGTGTAATTCCGTGATCGCTTCCCGGCGGGTGTTTGCCCGCTGACATGGATCCAGTCTTTGCCACCCTCAGCGCGGCGGCTCACCCGCACCATCGGGCGCTTGCGGCGAGAAACCGTTTTTAAGCTATTTTTCAGGCCGATGGTATCCGAGGGCGGAATAAGCTGAACCCGCGCAAGAGCACCTACCCCGGAGCCCGGATCAACTTGGACGTTCACGATGCTGAAATTCACGGAAAGCGCGGAATACGGAGCCAGATAGGCCTTGGCCGATCCGCCGACTTTCCAGTCTTTACCATACCGTTGCCCATCAAAAAAACTGTCGTCCGCAATCAAATCACCCAAAACCTGGCGAATGCCCTTGAGATACAACGAATACGCCAACTCCCGGGCCTGCTCCTGGACAAAAATTGGATCACCGTATCCCTTTAGATACAAATCACCCTTGAGAATGCCCTTCTTGATCGTACCAGTCGTATAAACATCAGTCGAAAAAGTGTAGTCGGGTCCCAGATAAGCGAGCGCCGCCGCTGTTGTCATCAACTTCATATTCGAGGCGGGTACCCGTTTTTCCTCGGCCCGATGCGAAAAGAGCGTTTCGTCCGCGGAAATCGAACGAATGTGCACACCGAGTTCACTTGAAATCCGGCACTCTCGCTTAATAGCGCTACTAACGGAGTCCCTGAACATTTTAACGGAAGTGATTCGGGCTTCCTTGGTCCGCTTTGCTCGGGCCGCAAGAGCATCTGGCGGCATCAAAAAAACGCCCAGGGCGAGCGCCAAGAAACCGCTAAGCGCCCGGGGAAAGCATGAATTACGAAGGATTTTCATCCGAGAGCCAACCATTTTTGAGCGACAAGAAATGACCGAATCCGCATCGCCACTACATCCACGACAAGACCTGTAGTATGCCTTCTATCGGCGAGCGATCGGAAAAATCTTTCCCGATATAGCGATAGCGGATGACCCCCCGCTTATCAATAACAAAAGTCGCCGGGCGGGCAATCCTCTGTTCGGGAAGAAGCACATCAAACAACGAGATTACCCGGCGCTCCACGTCGGCGATCAATCTGAATCGGACGCGAAGCTCCCTCGCAGTTTTCAGGATCGTCAATTCATCATCCGTGCTGACTGCGAGAACTTCGGTGTTGAGTTGGGTGAATTTCTCGGAATATTCCTGGAGCTGAACCAGCTGCATCTGGCAATAGCTTCAAAAATGGCCCCGGTAGAAAATGAGTAAAATATTTTTCTCGCCAATGAGTTTTTCTGAGTTAAATCCTTGTATCTCGAACTGTGGCGATTTATCGCCAACCCGTAGCGAGGAAGCCGAGACAAAAAGCGGGGCGAGGATAATGGAGAGAAGGAAAAAAATAGGCAAAACAAGAATAGGCATCATTCGAAAACGAGGTATAAACGTAAAGCGAGATTCATTCATCGGGGAAGAACTCCGATTCCATTTAGTTTGGCGGCACATTTCCGAAGGTTAATCCTTGCCCCGACGACTGTAAACTGGTCATGGACGCACTTTATTGACGTAATTGTCCGTCTATGACAAGTTCCCCGAATCAACCCCGCCCGGCGCCGGTTTTGCTTTGAAATTAAACATCATGCCTGCGAACGGTCTCAATGCGGCAAATCGAGCGCCCCGCTCAGGGAAGCTGCACGCCCAGAGGGCTTATTTCACGTCTCCGAAAATGCTTCTCGCATTGATGATGAGCTTTTTTATCCTCACCGGATGCGGAAGCGACCCCACCCCGCCGGGCCGTAATATCATCGTCGGACTCGAAAGCAATCCCACCCAACTCGACCCGCGACTCTCACAAGACGCTGTTTCAGGACAAGTCCAACGTTTTATCTTTAACCGGCTCATATCCCGAGATGAAAACAACAAACCCCAACTCGAATTGGCCCAGAGTTGGGAGCGCCCCACACCGCTCATCCATCGTTTCCGCATCCGCCCGAACGTTCGCTTTCACGATGGGGCCCTCCTTACCTCGGCTGACGTAAAGTACACTTTTGATTCGATCCGAGACCCCGCCCTCGCCTCACCCCACGCGGCGGGCCTCCGTGAGTTGGACAGGATAGAAACCCCCTCGCCGGACATCGTCGTTTTTTATCTCAAGGAGCCCTCGGCGGGGCTCACTGATTCTCTCATACTGGGTATCGTGCCCCGAAGCGCTGGGAAGGCCGGATCGAAATTCATGGAAAACCCAATAGGTACGGGGCCATTTCGATTCTCGCGCTTCGATCAAGATGAGCGCATCGAACTCGTGGCAAATAAAAAATATTTCGCCGGCCCGCCGGAATATGACCGCCTAATTTTCCGGGTGCTACCCGAGGAAACCGTCCGCGTCCTTGAGCTTGAAAGCGGCGGGCTCACCATGATCCAGAACGCCTTCTCGCCCGACATCCTCCCCCGCCTCGCCGCCAATCCGCGGCTGAAAATACTCAAGCGCAAGGGAACCAATTTCACCTATCTGGGCTTTAATATGAACGACCCTATTCTATCCCGACTCAAGGTCCGCAAAGCCATTGCACACGCAATCGACAGGAAACCCATCGTCAAACACATCCTCAAAGGACTAGCCACTCTCTCGGACAGCCTGCTTCCGCGTGAACACTGGGCCCACCCCGAAGGACTTCCCAGCCACGGCCACGACCCCGAACTAGCGAAAAAACTACTTGATGAAGCGGGTTTTCCCGACCCCGACGGCGAGGGCCCGCTCCCCCGCTTCACGCTCGTATACAAAACCTCGCAGAACGAGCTTCGAAGGCGAATCGCCACCGTCATCGGCAACCAGCTTCGGCGCGTGGGAATTCATACCCGCGTCCGCGCCTACGAGTGGGGAACATTTTTCGGCGACATCCGCAGCGGCAACTTCCAGCTATACAGCCTGACCTGGGTCGGTATCTCGGACCCCGACATATACCGGTATATATTCCACAGCCGATTCACCCCGCCCGATGGCTTGAACCGTGGTCATTATAAAAATTTACGGGTAGATGCGTTAGTTGATGAAGCGCGCTCCCTCGCGGAGCCCGACGAAAGAGCCCCGCTTTATGCCAAGGCCCAGCGGATCATCGCGAGGGAGCTTCCCTACGTGAATCTCTGGCATAGCGTGAACGTCGTCGCCATTGATCGCCGTGTTTCGGGATACCGGGTTTATCCGAACGAGGATCTTATTTCCCTGGCAAAAGCGCGCCTCGCCGCCCCAGGCAAGAAAGGACGATGACATGAGCCGTTATCTGTTAAAGAGGCTCGTTCTTCTCGTCCCCGTACTCTGGGGGGTCGCCACACTTGTCTTCGCGGTAACGAACATCATTCCCGGAGACCCCGTGGACCTGATGCTGGGTGAAACGGCCCGCCCGGCCCAACGCGAGGTGCTCAGAGAAGCCCTGGGACTCAACCGGCCGCTCGCCGTCCAATACAGAGACTATTTGGCAGGCCTTCTACAGGGAGATATGGGCACCTCGCTTCACAAAAAGCGGCCAGTCGTAGAACTCCTGGCGGAGCGAATTCCAGCCTCGGCCGAACTAACCCTCGCCGCACTGGCCATCGCGCTTATTATCGCCCTTCCGCTCGGCATACTCGCGGCGAGAAAGGCAGGCTCCGGGACCGATCTCGTCGCCGGAGGGCTCGCCGTTCTCGGCGCGAGCATGCCGGTGTTCTGGCTCGGCCCGCTGCTCATTATCTTTTTTTCCATCAACCTGGGCTGGCTCCCGGTATCGGGCAGATCCAGCCCGCTTAGCCTTATCCTCCCGGCGTTCACCCTTGGGATGGCCCTGTCCGCTATTTTGATGCGCATGACGCGCTCGAGCCTCCTGGAAGTTCTTCCCCAGGACTATCTCGCCACCGCGCGAGCCAAAGGATTGAGCGAGGGGCGGGTTCTCTGGCTCCACGCCCTGCGGAACGCATGCCTGCCGCTCATCACAATCCTGAGTCTTCAACTCGGAGCGTTGCTTTCGGGGGCCATCATCACGGAAACCGTGTTCGCGTGGCCGGGCGTTGGCCGGCTGACAATTCAGGCGATCGCCGCCCGCGATTATCCCCTGGTCCAGGGCTGCGTTCTTTTCATCGCTTTCGTGTATGTAGCCGGCAACCTGCTTGCCGATGTCGCTTATGCATGGCTCGACCCGCGCGTGAGGCTCAACTGAGATGCGGAGCAACACCTCCATTTGGGCTGGCTCCACGGTTCTAGGTTTCATTGTTTTCGCCGCGCTTGCCGCGCCACTCATCTCACCGCACGATCCTTTCGCGCAACAACTCGCCGATGGCCTTTCACCAACAAACTGGGAACATCCTTTCGGCCAAGATAAACTGGGCCGCGATATCGCTAGCCGGGTGATCCATGGAGGAAGAATTTCCCTCACAGTCGGTTTCGCCGCGGTGTTCATATCGGTGTTAGTCGGCACCATTATCGGGGCGGTAGCGGGATATGCCGGTGGGCTCTGGGATGAAGTGTTGATGCGCGTGACGGACGTGTTCATGGCGTTTCCGGGAATACTTCTCGCCATCGCACTGATGTCCGTCCTAGAGCCCCGAGTGGCTAATGTGGTGTTATCACTGGCTGCGTTCGGCTGGGTAGGTTATGCACGTCTTGTAAGGGCGCAGGTACTCTCACTCAGGGAGCGTGAATATGTCGTCGCGGCTCGTGCCACGGGCGCCCATCCCATCCGAGTGGTCGTTAAGCATATTCTCGCTAACGTGATTTCTCCTGTCATCGTTGAAGCAAGCTTCGGAATGGCGGGCGCCATCGTTGCGGAGGCAGGGCTCTCGTTCCTGGGTCTCGGGGTCCAGCCGCCTGACCCGAGTTGGGGCGCCATGCTGGCCGAGGGAAGGGATTTTTTGCTTATCGCACCCCACCTGACGCTTTTTCCAGGAATAGCGCTCGCACTGACGGTGATGTCGCTAAATATCCTGGGAGACGGTTTGCGCGACTGGTTGGATCCAGCTCAAAAGAGATAGAAGAAGTACCACTTTCTTTCTTTTTTCTTCTCGGCCTTTTTCTTTATACTTTTCTGAGCAGCCTTTTTTTGTGGCAAAGGTATTTCGCTCATATTGACAAGCTGACCATGCGGCCTTTGTGTGCTTCGCTTCTCATCGCGGAAAAAAGTTTCAAGACGCAGGTTATGACATTCCAGACACTCGTTCGCTTCCCTGAAAGCACTTCCGGCCGGGTATTTCGCTTTTACCCGAACCATGTGCGCATCGGCCAAAAAATCCGCGTGGACATGACAACCCTGACAATGGTTGTTCACCACGACATTCGCGTCGCTCGGAAGCAATTCGCGTTTCACGGCCCGCTCAATGGGCGGGCGGGTGCAGGCGGTCACTAAAACAACACTCGCCATTAAAACTATCAAAAAAATTCCACGCTTCATTGAAAACTCCACATTCCAAAAAAATCCCAAAACCATGAAAATTCGAGCAGAGGGGAAGTATAGGGAGCCCCGGGGAAATTGGTCAATTTACTAGGGAGCGTATTCCCATAAAATAAGGGCTATTTTTTCAGGGCCCTACGATAGCGGGCCATATCATTCAGGACGCACCGCCACATCTTGTCCCGCCAGCCGGGGTTCACATCCACCGCTTTCTGTATGGCCACAAGGGCCTTGCCAACACGCCCGCGCCTGAAATACCGCGCCGCATGGCCCTGATAGTAGCGAACCGGTGTATCGCTCCCCGACACGACTATCGCCCGGCCCAGTTCAACTTCCCATTTATCCGCGTCTCCGCGCTCTGTGAGGCTAAGCCAAAGCCAGTACCGGGCCTCCTGATGGCCAGGCGAAATGCGCATGGCTTGCTTGAAATGATGAACTGCCAGCGGTATTTGCCCGCGGCGGCGGCGAATCAATCCCAGCCGGTATTGGGCAACAAACGAGTCGGGTTTGCTTTTAACCGCCTTTTCGAAATGAAAGATCGCACGCTCAATTCCTCCCTTATCATACGCTATCCTTCCGAGCGCGACACGGCTTTCCGCGTGGTCGGGCCGGATTTCCAGGGCGAGTCGAAATAAGGCCCGGGCCTCGTTTATTTTCCCAAGCTTCTCGTAGGCCCGCCCCAGGGCTGCATGAGCCGGAAAAAGCCGGGGGTCTTTGGCTACCGACGTTTCCAGGAGGGCGGCGGCAGCCGGATAATCCCCGCGCTTCATTTTCTCCCGGCCACGATTGTAGAATTCGATGGCCGCATTGCTCTGGCGCGAATCATTCTTCTTAAACGCAGGCGCCTGCTTCGCCTCCTTCGGGACGGAAGACGGCAGCTCACTCTTCGTTGCACATCCGGGAAGAAATAAAAGAAGAATGAGGCAAACAAGCGAAGCGGAACGCTTCACTTCAAGTATTCCCGCGAGCCCATTTTTCGGTAACCGCTTTTTGCACATAAGCAACAATCGTATCAAGCGGGGTTCCAGGCGTGAAAATCTCCGACACGCCGTTTCCCTTGAGCGAGATGATATCCTCTTCCGGAACAATTCCGCCACCAAACAGAATGACATCACCCATTCTCTGGGCGTCGAGTAATTCCCTTATTTTCGTAAAAAGAAAAACATGAGCGCCAGATAGGATAGAAAGACCCACCCCGTCCACATCCTCTTGAAGAACGGTGGCGGCTATCTGCTCGGGCGTCTGCCGGATGCCCGTGTATATCACTTCCATCCCGGCGTCCCTGAGAGCGCGGGCAACAACCTTCGCTCCGCGATCATGGCCGTCAAGACCGGGTTTTGCCACTAGAATTCGGGCTCTTTTTTCCACCTCAATCAATCCCCCTCAAAAATGACACTCCTGGGATTCTAACATTTCGGGGGAATTCTCCAACACACTTAAAACCGCCCCTGCCACCACTCAATATTTATTGAGCGCCATTATTAAATAATAAATGGAAAAGGGAGGGCGCCAAGCCCCCCCCTGTCCAAAACAACATCCCTAGTTCGAATCAACAAAACGAATGAAACTTATCATCCGTGACGTTAATGAGTTACCGGCCCACTCTCGCCATCCGTGTGATCGCGTTCATGGGCTTGCTGCGCCTGCTTCTCCGCCCCTTGGCTCTTTACGAAGCGCCCCGAGATGCCCGGAGAAAGTCTTTCCGCCTCGCCGAGAAAATCAAACTTGAAATTCCGGGCCACCTTCTGGGGATTCCGGCCCTCACCATGCCAGAGCTCAAAAAAGACCCACTCGATTTTATCGTCAAAAGGCTCGGGGGTGATCTTTCCCTCTTTTTTGAGCGCGGCCATGATCTTCTCGGCTGGCGCGGCGAATTTACTGTTATAGCTATCGAGGACGCTGTCGGCCTGGCTGAAGAAAGCCTTCACATAGTCGGGGCCATGGCAGGCGCCGCAGGCACTAAGCATATTTTTTCTCTTCCGATCCGATTTTTTGTGTTTCGTCGAAACCACCGGATGAAGGGCTCGGGAAACGCGCAGACCCACGTCATGTGTAACGGGCAGGCTTTTTGTCGCGCTCATGTGACAGGTCGCGCAGGTCGGAGCGGCGCTATAGTCTTTTCCGGCGACCCATTTTTGGCTTTTCAGATTCATCTCGCCAGAGCGCATCTGGTAGATCAGTCCATGCTTGGAATCGTCATAACTCTCCACCTACGGATGCACGATGCCCGTATGGCACTTGGCGCAACTCTCCGGTTGGCGTGCCTGGGCGACGGAGAATTGGTGCCGCGAATGGCAGGAGGCGCAATTCCCCTTGCTTCCATCGAGGTTGATTCGTCCGATGCCGGTGTTGGGCCAGGTGGCCGGGTGGAGGCGGCCATCCTTAAGCTTCTTCACCTTATTGCCGTGGCATTTCTGGCAACCGCCGATGGCCTCGGACATTCCGGCGGCCACACCCCGGAAACTGTCAAGCTCGCCGATGGACTTGGCGGCCCGGGCATGCGTGCTGGCGTCAAATTCCTTGACTTGTTGCTCATGACATCTGGCGCAATCCTTGGGCGTTGGAATAACTGCGACAATCGACTCTTCGTGCTCCCAGGCATCGGGATCGCCCTTCTTGGCCTCATGGCAGTCCATACACCCAACGCCGAGCGTGGCGTGGCGGCTGTCCTTCCACTGAGCGACAACGGCGGGCGATTTTTCCTCATGGCATTTCATGCAACTCAGGTTCTTTTGAGTGACCACCGCCTTCGCTTTTTTCTCGGGAAGCAGGCGCTCGCTCTCGATATACCCCACGGTAAGCAATGAGGCTAAAAAGAAAAGGCTGATTATCGCCACCACCAACTGCTTGGCCTGAAAGTTCACAGGAAATATCCTCCGTTCATTTTTTCAACAACCCTTTCAAGATGAACATCGCCGATACAATGAAAACGGCAACTCCGATGATAAGGCTAACAAAGGCTACCTGTCCCGATAGGCCTTCGATAAGGATGAGCATAATCATCATCAACGATGCGGCAATGCCGACATAGATGCTGATATCCCTGCCCGGAAATCGTCGTTCGATGGCGGCATCGATCCAGGGCCACGCGAACATGGTCGAAACAATAACCAGAAGACTGATAATACCGGTTTGAAAAGAAAAAAGTTTCAGAAACCTGAATACCGGATAGAAATACCATTCGGGTTTGATGTGCTCTGGCGTAATGCCGGGATTGGCCGGATCGCCGAGATGCACCGGAAAGATGATGGCCAACTGGCTGATGAGAAAAATCAGAAAAACCCCGATGGCCAACTCTGTCATTAAATGGTCCGGAAAAAACGGAAAAAAACGCTTTGACTCTTCTCCGGAATTCTCCTCCGTGGCGCCCTCGGCATCGCTGACTCCGTGAAGGCGAAGAAGAAAAAGGTGAAAAGCAATTAGCGCCACCGCAGCCACCGGCAGCAGGCCGACGTGAAGGACATACATACGGGTCAATGTATTCGCGCTGATGACTGGCCCGCCCCGCAAGAAACCGGCGGCAAATTCGCCGACCACGGGAATAGACGCGGTGATATTGGTCCCCACCACGGTCGCCCAGTAAGAGAGTTGGTTGTAGATCAGAGAATAACCAGAGAAGCCGAAGGTGAAAATTGTGACTAGAAGCAACATGCCGACGAGCCAGTTCAATTCACGCGGTTTTCTGTAGGCATTCGTGAAAAAAACGCGGATCATATGCAAAATTACCGCGACCACCATCAATTCACCCGACCAGCGGTGAACGCCGCGAACCCACCAGCCGAACGGCGCTTCCTGGGTGATATAGCGAACCGACTCATACGCCTTATCCGGGTGGGGAACGTAATAAAAAGTGAGCGCGATGCCGGAGAGCATCTGAATCATGAAAAGATAAAGCGGTGTTCCACCAAGGCAGAACCACCATTTGTGCATGTGACGCGGAATGGGCTCATCGAGAGAGTGTTTGAGAGAGCCCCAATCAAACGGAATACGCTCGTTTATCCAGGCAGTGATTTTCTCGGACAAGAGCTCAGGCCTCTCTCATGGTAACAAAAATGCTGGAGCCGCGGATTTTCACGGGAGTTTGAGCCAAAGGCGTGGGCGGCGGTCCCGAGACGGGATTGCCGTCAGCATCGAACACACCATCGTGGCAGGGACAAAAGAAAGTCTTATCGCCGGGCTTCCAGTGAACCTGGCAGCCCAGGTGGGTGCAGGATGTGGAAAACGCTCGAATATCGCCGCTGGCCTTAACAAGAAGAAACTTCTGCCCAGCCAAGTCTTCTCGTACAATGCTCCCTCCTTCGGGAACATCGGAGACGGACGCAACAAGCACCTGAACTTTTCGGGGCGGACTCTGTCTTCCGAAAAGATACCTGAGTCCGTAAATCGTCGCTGTACCATAACTAACCGCCAGCCCGGCAATCATGCTTAGAGTAATTATGGCGCTGCGGCGCTCAAGATTAAGTTCCTGCGGAGGCGTGGATTCAGGAGGCGTGGATTCAGGAGGCGTGGATTCAGAAGAAGACACTCTGGCAATCCCTTAAACAATCATAGTGGGGCGTTAGTTGTTGAAAGCTGTTTCGCTAGAATAATACCAATCTCTCTTGCAAATCAACTATTCGGGGCTCGATAACCCCGAATGAACGACACGTCCACGCAACCGGGCAATGGGACATGGGAAGGTGAAAGTCCATTCACTTCCATCACCCAAAAACGGGATTTCTTATTCCTCGAAATAACCCCCAAGCCATTGCGAAATCACTCGGGTAGCTGATAGCTTACACTTCACCGTTCTGAGAAGCATCACATATGAAAAACTTTGTTGTGTTTTGCGTTTCACCAGGAAGGAAATTGAATGGTACCGCGTAAAAACATATGCCGAGGCTTTTCCGGCGCATTCGTTATTACTCTCTTGGTTTTCTTCGCAATGGCATTGACGAGGGGCAGCGAAGCGCAATCCACACCCAAGACCAGCCCGGAAAAAATATTCGAATGCACCACCTGCCACAACCCGCACGAATTCCCGAAATTCTCCGCCACCGCCAAGTGTCAAAGTTGCCACATCGAGCAGGTCGAGAATTTCGCCACACACATATTCCCGATGTACCTTTTGGCCGCGCCCCCCCTGATTTTCATGTTTTACGGCATCTGGTCAAGGTACCGGCTATGGCGTCTGGGCGGCGCGGAAAATCGGCTAGACCGAATTCCCGAGCGTATTTTCGGCGTCTTTGTCGAAATATTCGGCTACCGGCGCCTGCTGCGGGATGCGTATCCGGGCTTCATGCACCTGTTTATTTTCTACGGATTCCTCGTCGAGTTGATCGCCACCGGCCTCCTCGCTACGCAGGAATGGTCCGGCATTCATTTCCTTAAGGGAAACACTTATCTTTGGTTCTCCCTTTTAAGCGACTCATTCGGCTTGATAGGCCTTATCGGAATAGGAATGGCCATATGGCGGCGTGCCGTAATCCGCCCGGATTACATCAATTCGGTTCTTGACGATTGGATCGCGCTAACGCTTCTGGCTCTCATCTTTATTCAGGGTTTCGTCGTTGAGGGCGCGCGAATCGCCGCCACCGAGTTGATCCAAAATCCTTCGGTCGCGATATGGTCGCCGGTCGGCTACGTGGTAGCGCTGTTCATGAAAGGCTGGAGTTCGGACTTCCTGGGAAGCTTCCACCGCTTCAATTGGTGGTTCCATGCGGCAACGGCCTTCATCTTCCTGGGCTATCTGGGCTTCGGGAAGGTGAATCACGTCTGGTACGGAATCGCGAATATCTTTTTTCGCAACCTCGGCTCAAGCGGAAAGCTTTCCTACTTCGACATTGAAGCCACGATGGAGACCGACCCCGAGGCCATCGAAACGCTCGGAACCGAAAGAATCGATCAGTATTCCTGGAAAAATCTACTCGATTTGGATGCCTGCACAAACTGCGGCCGTTGCGAGAGCGTTTGCCCGGCTTTCGCCTCGGGCGTTCCTCTCAGCCCGCGCAAGCTCATCCGCGACATGAAGGACCACCTGACCCAGGCGGGCCCGATCATACTGAAACATCGCGCCGCCCAGACTGACAGCGGAGGCGAAGTCACGCCGCCGGAGACAGCGCCGCTTTTCGGCGAGGCGCAGGAAGAAGGCCTTCAGCCCGCCATCCTCGAGGAGGTGCTCTGGGGCTGCCGCACCTGCGGCGCCTGCCAGCGCGAATGCCCGGTTTTCATCGAACACATCCCCAAGATGGTGGATATGCGCCGCTACCTGGTGATGATGGAATCGAAGATGAGCGAGACCGCTCAACAATTTCTCAAGAACATGGACGAGAAGATGCACCCCTGGACAGGCGCCCAGCACAACCGGGAAGAATGGTACGAAGATCTGGACGTCAAAGTCCTCGGCAACGGAGAGAAGGCCGAATATCTCTACTGGATTGGCTGCACGGGCTCGATGATCGACCGGAATATTTTGGTCAGCCGCGCCATGGTGAAAGTTCTCAAGGCCGCTGGCGTGGACTTCGGCATCCTCGGGCCCGAGGAAGTTTGCACTGGCGACCCTGCACGGCGAGCGGGCGGCGAGTTCACCTTCCAGATGTGTGCGAAAAAAAATATCACCACCCTGGACGGCTACGGTGTGAAGAAAATCATCACCACCTGCCCGCATTGCTTTAACACCTACAAAAACGAATACCCTGACTTCGGCGGCAACTACGAGGTCATTCATCACACCCAACTCATTAACGACCTGATAAAAGAAGGCAAGCTGAAGCTCAAGAAATCCCTTGAATCGCTCACCTATCACGACCCTTGCTACCTGGCCCGCCACAACGGCGTTGTGGATGAGCCCCGCGAGGTTCTTCTCCATATTTCGGGCAAGGACGAGTTCACTGAACTTGAGCGAAACAAAGATCGGGCTCTCTGCTGCGGCGCGGGGGGCGGATACGCATGGATGGACGACGACCCGAAAAAACGAATCAACCACATTCGGCTCGAAGACGTAAAAGCTTGCGGCGCCAAAACGGCTGCCGTGTCATGCCCCTTCTGTATGCAAATGTTCGACGACGCGCTCAAGGAGTTGGACCCAGAAAAAACCATCCGGGCCGCCGATATCGCCGAACTCGTCGCCGAGGCGCTTGAGGACTAGCTCTTCCACCAGAAATCCTTGTTACTTGCTCGCTGCATGTTACCGCGCAACCTATATTTTACCTGACAATACTCTTCTACTCTGCCTTCTGTGGCGAGGAGTTTGGAATGCGCTTTCTTGTATCCCTTTCGATACTCACCACCTTTTTTTGACCACTCCTGCAAGCGTCTTTGCGCAAAATTTAGTCCCGTCCCCTCAAATAAAGGGTTGATTCGGGACATACCCTTTTTCACATGAAGAGTTGCTCGAATTGCCATTCCCTCCTGAAAAAAGGAGGGCCCGGTGTCGGGCCGAATCTCTTAAGAATCATCGTCTGGGCCTCCCCTGTCCTGGGAGCGGCCATTATGTGGAACCACGTGCCCTTGATGGCAAAAGCCTTCCAATAAAGCGAGGCCAAGTGGTCGAGATTTCAAGGCGAGGAATTCACCGATATTTTCTCCTATCTCAACTCCCTGAGCCAAAGGGATGGTGGTGCAATCGCCTTCCGGGCGAATGTCACGCATGGCAAATCGTACTTCGAGAAAATTCGTTGCCCGAAATGCCATGGAGCGCCTTTCTCGGGCGGCCACTCCGGCCCGAAGCTGGGCAAGACAGCACACCAGCTCAAGAATGTGACTGAATTTTCCACCAGAAGGCTTCACCACGCGCCACTGATGATTAAGCGGGTCAAGGCCGATGGAACCACGTAGCCCCGCCTGAACGGCCACCAGGCATCAAGTATCTATGCTTACCTAAAGTCCCTCCCGACCGCGAGGAGGTTTTAGCGCATGTAGTCCGCCCGGCATCCCCTTGCCGGAGTTTTCTCCCAAGGGCATGATAAAGGGGTTAATCCAAAACCCGCCAAACACCACGGAGGTTGGCCCTCATGTCCTCGTTTAAAATTCTCGGCCCCGAGGAAGTCCTTTCTCGCCTCAAGGGGCTGCGCGAAAAACAGCCCGTTAAATTCTCGGCTTTTTATTCAAGCCATATCGGCGGAGTCGTCACCGATCCG
>Ga0114999_10002475_pt1 | contig 24247 bp, 17 predicted proteins | sample ArcticOcean_MG_C_3_FD_89820 | JGI IMG/M metagenome (GOLD analysis project Ga0114999, IMG submission 89820) | Marine microbial communities from western Arctic Ocean - ArcticOcean_MG_CB8_126 | ecosystem: Environmental > Aquatic > Marine > Oceanic | place: Arctic Ocean: Canada Basin | collected...
GATCACTACATCAAATTCTACAACCATCGCCGAAGACACTCTACTCTGGGACAAACGTGTCCGGATAACTTCGAACAGCTACACCTCACCTAACCCCGTGTACACTTTTTCAAGGGAAGTACAACTGCAGAGGCGAGACCAGATGCTGGATCACAGAGAGCACAGAGCCACGCCCTTCCACGCAACCCTCGCAGAAAGAAGCGGAACCCCGCAACCAACTTCCCGAAGGCAGATGCTGGATCACAGAGTGCACAGACCCGGCCCTTCCACGCACCCCCCGCAGAAAGAAACTGAACCTCTCCACCCCTTCCTTCCTAAAGGCAGATGCTGGATCACAGAGTGCACAGAGCCGCGCCCTTCCACGCAACCCTCGCAGAAAGAAACTGAACCTCTCCACCCCTTCCTTCCTAAAGGCAGATGCTGGATCACAGAGGGCACAGACCCGGCCCTTCCACGCAACCCCCGCAGAAAGAAACTGAACCCTTCGTCGCACAGCCCCACTTCATTAAATCAAGTTCCAAAACACAAGAGCATTGGCGGGAGGTTTTTTGAATGACAATCCCGGTTGAACTGCTGGATGGCAGATAGTACGGTGATGTTTGGCAACCGCGTTGGCGGGATCAGTAGTTGTGGACGCCGTGGCCCTGGCCTGGAAACCAGATGGCGTCTACGATGAATGAGAGGGTGACTGCGACTACATATCCTACGAGGATGCCGAGGAATGCGGGTTGCCACTTTCTGTAAAGTGTGACGCCGCCGATTCTGAGGAGCAGGCCTTTGAATACCCAGACGATGAGGATGGAGAAGAAGGTGAGCTGGGTGTTCCATGAGAAGGCGATGGGAAATGCGATTGGATGGAACGGCCACCATGGGAAGCGATAGTGCAGGAAGGTGAGGATGGTCATTGCGGCGGCCCCAATGCCGAATACCACGATTCGTTCCCAGCTGGTGTCGAAGGGGCTGCGCATCTGCGTGACGGTGAGGTTGAAGGCGAAGCGACCTGCTGCGGAAAAAGGCCATGCGTTGAAATTGAACGCGCCAGTCTGGTATCCGAGGTGGATGGTGTAATAGAAGTCCGCGATGAGACCGAAGAGGATGACGGCTATGAGTGCCGGTACGAGTCGCCGTCGGTGATTCTTGATGAGGTCTGCGAGGCGCGCGACGTGCATGAGGGGAGACATGAACGTGCCCTTGCCCTGGCAATTGAAGCCGTAAGTGAGGCTGAGTCCGGACAGGCTGGCAGATGTGAGATTCTGTGTGCCAATGGTGTAGAGTGCCGCGTACTGCTCAGCCAGAGTGGTGCGCATGTATGCAAGCCCGGTTTCTGCGACGATTCGGGTCATAGAGAGGTAATTGATGAGGAGCGCGGGGATGAGCAGTGCGATGAGCTTTCCCTGCATTCCCAATTGGACGAAAAAGCCGCACAGAATTACGAGACCCCCCAGAAAGCCGAAGACGGCCGTGCGGTAGGTGAGCATTTCGTCGCTGTCATCTGCATCCCCGGAGCCGAAGGCTTTTAGGAATACCGCTTTGATGTGGGCCCGGGCGGTCCAGAGGTTCCAGAGGACGAGCACGGTGAGGGCGCCGAATCCCTGCCAGGCCGTCACTTCTGTTTCTGCGGAGAAGTTTGTGGGCTTACGCGGGATTGCGTATCCGACCCGGTTGATGATGCCGTTTTCGAACCAGAAGAAGATTACGAAGAAGACGACGATGGAAAAGAGCACGTTCAGGTTCGCGAAGTAGGCGAAACCTGCGGTGAGGAAATTGATACGCGTGTTGATTCGTGGAAACCCCTTGGCGAAGACCACCCATTGCCCGGTAACAGGGACTTTGGGCACAATGGGCCAGAAATAGTTGAGGATGTTCCACGAGATGGCGCCGAACCCGACACAGAAGCCGCCCCAGAACAGCGGACCACGCATGGCGTCCGGCATCAGAAGCCCCAGGGAGGACTTCGTCATTGTTGCACCCACGGAAGCCAATGGGAAAATGAGACGCTCGTTCTGGACCCATTGCTTTCTCAAAATTACGGCGATGCAGAAGAGGACGGTGCAAAGGGCAAGGATGATCAGGATCCACCAGAAGAGGGGGTAGAGCCAGGTGGAAAAGGGTGGCGGTTGGCCTGCCGGGATCCCTTCGTAGAACCAGGTCATCGCATTGTGTTCGTTCGAGGGCACGGCCCAGGTGGGCACATTGGGATGGAGATAGGCCCCCCACTGGTTCTCCGGGGTTGCGAAATAGTAGACCCCTGAGATGATGCCCAGCAGAAAACCCGTGATGCCGGAGGTGGGTACGACGGCTCCCACAAATCCCATGGCCAGGATGGTGAGGAGTTCGGATTCCCGGAGGTGTCGGTTCGGCCAGTTCCGGCGAACAAAACCATTGGCGACTACGATGAGCAGAAAGGCTGCAAAGAGGGCGAGGGGGAAAAAGGAGAGCTGCATCCGGGAGGCGTGGATGACGTATTCGGTGGTGGAGATCCAGAAGTTCACCGCGAGTACCATGACCAGACCGATTATCACAGCCCGCAGGGTCACGGCGTCGGTTTCAGAATCAGGGACGGTTTCGGGATTATGTTCGGGGTTCGCGGCCATCGGTATCTCACTGAAAGGATCAGGTTGTACAGTGGACCGACAAAATAGGCCCGGGTGTGAATCCGGTCAAGCAGTTTGGACGGGAAGTTCCTACCAGGCGTGGACGGTATGGCCCTGGCCACTGAACCAGATGAGGTCGACGACGAAGGAAAGCGTGACGGCTATGGCGTATCCGGCGAGGATGCCGAGGAAGAATGGCTGCCACTTTCGGTAGAGCATGACCCCGCCGACTCTAAGCAGGATGGCTTTGATGCCCCATACGAGGAAGATGGAAAAGATGGCGAGCTGGGTGGACCACGAGAAGGCAATGGGGAATGCGATCGGATGAAAGGGCCACCAGGGGATTCGGTAGTGGAGGATCGTGAGGAGGGTCATCAGTCCAGCGCCAATGGCAAACACGACGAGGCGATCCCATCCAATGCCGAACGGACTGCGCATCTGCCCAACGGTCGCATTGTAAGCGAGCGGACCCGCGCTGGAAAACGGGTAGACGTTGAAATTGTAGGCGCCGTGACGATAGCCGAGTTGAAGTGTGAAGAAGATGTCGGCCAGGGTGCCCACCACGATGACGAGGAAGATGGCCAGGATCAGGCGTTTCCGGTGACTCGATATGTATTCGGCGAGTTTGGCGATGTGTGCGAAGGGTGTTGCGAAGATGCCTTTTCCCTGAGAAACCAGACCGTAGGTCAAACTGAGTCCGCCCATGTTGGACGGGGCCAGACCCCGGGTGCCGACACTGTAAAGTGCGGCGTATTGTTCGGCGAGTGTGGTGCGCATGTAGACCAGGCCTGATTCGGAAACGATTCTGGCCATGGAGAGGTAGTTGATGATGAGCGCAGGTAAGAGGAAGATGAGGAGCTGGGCCTGCATACCAAGCTGGGTGAAGAAGCCCCAGATGAAGAGGAGCCCTCCGATAAGGCAGAAAACAGCGGTCCGGTATGTGAGGAGTTCATCGCCATCCTCTGCCTCACCGATGCCGAAGGCTTTGGTGAATACGGATTTGATATGCTCTCGCGCGGTCCAGAGGTTCCAGAAAATGAGCAATGCGAGTGCTCCGAAGCCCTGCCATGCGGCGACTTCCGTATCGGAGGATGAGATGTTCGGAGGCGCGGTGATGGCGTATCCGATGCGATTCAGGATGCCATTTTCGAGCCAGAAGAAGACGACGAAGAAGGTCCATATGGAGAACAGGATGTTCAGGTTGGCAAAGTAGGCGAACCCCGCGGTGAGAAAGTTGATTCGTGTGTTGATGCGGGGGAAGTTTCTGACGAAGACGATCCATTTCCCGGCGATGGGGATCTTTGGAACGAGCGGCCAGAAGTAGGTGAGGATATTCCAGCAGATCACACCGAATGAGATACCGACTCCCGACCAAAAGTGGGCGCCCCGGAAGGCGTCTGGCAATATGTTTTCCGGCGATTTTTCGCTGATGGTGGCGCCGACAGAGGCGAGTGGGTAGATGAGGCGTTCGTTCTGCACCCACTGGCGGCGGAGGATTACGGTGATCGCGAAAAAGACGGCTGCCAGGGCGATGAGGAGGAGCATCCACCAGCCGATGGGCCCGATCCAGGCCGCGTACGGGATGCGTTGGCCTGCCGGCAGTCCTTCGAAGAACCATGTCATTTCGTGATGGGAATTCGTGGGTACGGACCAGTCCGGGATATGGGGATGGAGATAGGACGCCCACTGGTTCTCAGGTGTGGCGAAGTAGTAGATGCTGGCGAGGGTGCCCATCAGGAATCCGGTGATGCCTGATGTGGGGATCGAGGTTCCGACCAGTCCCATGATCAGAATGGTCAAGAGTTCCGACCGGCTGAGGACGTTTGCGGTGAAGAAGCGACCTGCAAGGCCGTTGGTCAGGATGACGAGAAGGTATCCGGCCAGAAGTGCGAGCGGGAAATACGAGAGCTGCATTCTGGAGGCGTGGACGGTGTATTCGGAAGTGGATATCCAGAGGTTTACAGCGAGAACGAAGACCAGGCCCAGGATGATGGCGCGTGGGGTTACAGCGTCCGTGGTTTTTCCGGTTGTAGATTGGGAAGGTGATTGCAAGAGGCGGTCCTGTTGGGAATCGGATTAGTTGTCGTCCGGATTAGTGAGTTTCCAACCCGGGTTGGTTCCTTGTGCCATTTCTGGTGGAAGTGGATCGGTGAGTTTGCCGTAGAGATCCGGTCTGCGTGCACGGAGATACCGATAACCGGATGAGACAGGGATTTTCTCCGGGGTGAGCAGGGCGACTACCACGTCGTCTTCCAGTGCGTTGGATTCGACGAGGATTTCACCGAAGGGATCCAGGATCATGGCGTTGCCGTTTTTGATGGTGTCGTGGTCGACTCCGATTGGATTGGTGTAAATTGTGTAGATGCCGTTTTCGTAGGCGCGTGTCGGGAGCCATCGCATGAGCCAGCCGCGACCCTTGGGGCCGAGAAATTCCTGGCGACATTTTGCGGGGTCTTCGTGGCGGTTGTGCCAGATTTCGGGGGCTATTTTGCCGCGCCCGGGCATGACCGATTGCAGGCCGCAGGTGACGTGGGGCATGAAGATGATTTCAGCCCCTTTCATTGCGGTGATGCGGACGTTTTCCGGGATGTTGTTGTCGTAGCAGATGAGGATGCCCATTTTGCAGCCGCAGAGGTCGAATGTGGTGAAGGTGTCGCCAGAGGAGATGTGTTTGTTGATAAAGGCGTGGAGTTTGCGGTGTTTGGCGATGAAGCCGTCCGGGGAGACTGCGACGTAGGTGTTGTAAAGTGCTTCTCCGTCGATTTCGAGAAGGCCTGCCAGGAGCGGGACGTTATACGCTTTGGAGAGTTCGATGAGTCGTTTGGTAGAAGGGCCGTTTGGGACCGGTTCGGCGAGTTCAACGAGTTGTGGCTTCGTCAAGGACATCAGGAAGGTGTAGCCAGGGATGCAGCATTCGTGGAAGGAGACGATTTCAGCGCCTTTGTCCACGGCGGAGCGCGTGAGGGATTCGATTCGGGAGAGGTTGTAGCTTTTGTCCGCGTCTTGTGCTTCGAATTGGGCTGCGCCGATTTTTATGGGTTGCATTTGGAGTTCTCTTTTTTATAGTCAGAATCAATCGAATGCTTTCTCCGCACCCCACGTTTCGGCGACCCCCTGGTCGCCAACCCACTTTTCTCTGGGCAAGAAAAGTGGGCAAAAGTGCCACCCCTCAGGCGCCGGGGCCGGCTGGCTGGAACACTGATCGAAGGTGGACCGGCAGGCAGAAAAGCCAGTTCAGAAGTTCACCCCCCGCCTTTGCCCACAGAGCCTCCGCACACCCCTTCCGCGGCTTTCAGCCGCCCCTGCACAGCACCCCTTCCACGCCCACGGCCCCAGCCCATGGCGAGTTCAGGCAAGCTGCGTGGTAGATTGTCGTCGTTCCAGAATCGGATGGGATTGATGGATGGCCCCAATCGCCGCCAGGGTGATCGGATACTGTAATCGAAAATTGGGACGTTTCTTTCTTGATGTTAGAAACAAGAGGAATCTTTTCCCCACACCCCACGTTTCGGCGACCCCCTGGTCAGCCAACCCACTTTTCTCTGGGCAAGAAAAGTGGGCAAAAGTGCCACCCTCAGACGCCGGAGCCGGCTTGCTGGAACACTGATCGAAGGTGGTCGAATCAAGCAACGGGGCAGGCTCGAAGATCCGCCCCACACCTTTGCCCATTTCAGCCCAGAGCGCGGATTGGCTCAACCGCTCCTTGAAGAGACCGGTGGGATTTAGCAGGTGGTCGGGGATGATGGCATTGAACATGCCCATACACCCTTCGTCGAACACACCCATGATCGCCTTGCGAGTCTTGAAGGCATCCGCGAGAGAAGCTCCGAGTTCTGCGCTGGCGTCTGGCAACTCGAGCGTCTCCAGGCTGCGCACGTGACTCGTGTCGTGACTGACCTTGCCAGTTTGCAGCCATCGCCCAAGCTTCCGTCTGAAAAATGAATCCGTGAAGTTCTTGCTCCACAAGGTGCTGTAGTCGACACCGGCCTTTGTCATCGAACCATTGAGATTCAGCATGCCGACAAGTCCCGGCCACTGGCCGCTCCAGTTGGCGACGGTGAGGATAGGGCCTCTGTGTGTCATCATTCCTGGCAGGACGTGATGGCTAAATTGCCACGCGGATTCGGCTACAATGAGCGGTGAATCCGGATGGATGGTTCGGAAGATGTCCATGCCTTCCTTCTGCGAGGCAATAAAGCCGTGTCGTTCCTCCTTCTTGTACGGATGGGCGCGTCTGACCGTCCAACCCACTTTGCGAATGGCGGCGACAAGTTTCTTTTCCATGTCCCGCTGAGCGGGCCAGCACTGTCGATTCGCGGGCAGACGAAGGTCTCCGCTGGCAATCAGAACGGCCTGTTTCTTGCGCGGGGCTTCCGGTTCCGTAGTGGGCATGACGCCTCCTTGTTCGAGAATATTTGGAGCAGAGAAGGGATGTATTCAGTGCCGGTATCCCTTTAATCAAGATGATGCATAACTTTGGGATTGTCCAGCTAATTTGAATCACTTTGGAACTGCAGAACGGAGCCAGGACGGGGCGCAGCACGCGACAGGAGAGGGAAATATTTTGGTATACAGGTGGGTTCAGGCAGAGGCGCCGGAGTAGTTTTTGACGCCGTATTTCCAGAACCAGCGGGAGAGCAGCAGCATTACGACGGCAAGGGCGCCGGCAGTCAGCAGAGAGGTCTGAGAGAGGCGGCCGGAGAGGGCCTCGGCGGGAACGGTGACTGCGAAGGCGACGGGGACGAGAAAGGTGAGGATCAATCGCAGCCACTGAGGGTAGATGCCGATGGGCCAGCGACCGGCCTGATACATGGCCTGGAAGATGTTGAGGATGTTGTCGACACGGATGAACCAGAATGAGAAGGTGGCGAGGATAAGCCAGAAGCTGTAGATAATGGCGATTCCAAAGATGAGGACGGCCGCGAACCGAAGCAATCCCTCGATCCCGAGTATGTGGTCCAGTCTCGAGAATGCAAAAAGGATGACGCCGATCCCGAGAAGGATGTCGGTTATTTTCCAGATCCGGATTTCACCGATGCTGACGAGGAGCTGCGCGTCCTCAGGTTTGGTGAGGGTGAAGTCCAGGGTGCCCTGGCGCACGCCCGCCATCAAGGATTCCATGCCCGGCTGGATGACCATCTGGATCAGTCCGCCTACAAGCAGATAGATGCCGAGGAGGACGAGGATTTCATTGGCCTGCCATCCACCCAACGTCTCGGTGTGCGAGAAGACGACGGCTAGCCCGGCCAGAGCCGTTCCCAGACTGATGAACGACTGGAAGAGCTGGACATAGAAGTTGACCCGGTAGGCAAGCTCGTTGAGGATGCCGACTCTAAAAAAGGTCCAGATGAGGCGCAAGTATGACATGCTTAAAAAATTTCGAAAAGGCCCCGTGGAAGAGCGACGGTTGGGAGCCAGGGTACTTTTTTTGCCGAATCCGGGCGCCCGGTTGCCCTCACGTGGGCGGCTGTGGTAGAACTGCCGGCAGCGGCGTCAATGATGGATCGGTGGTATTGGTGGTGACCGGTTCGGCATCCCGCATCGCGTCCCATTTTGTCCACATTGGACGAAGGAGCAGGACAAGGACTATGAGAAATGCGACCCAACCCACCGCAAGAGATAGTTCCAGTCCAATGGTTTCCGAGGTGAGTCGGGAGACGGTAATCAAGGTCCCTAATGTGAGCATGACGATGGGCGTCTGACGACCCACAGCCCACAGACTGTGCCGGGCTTCGTATGCGCCGGCGACCCCTACAATAGGAAAAAGGGTGGAAAATCCTCTAAGATAGTTTTTCGTCAACAAAAGCAGGCAGACTACCCCGATGATGATGGGCAGTTTCTTCCAAAGCGGTAAAGGTGTTCGGTGACCGGGTTCAAGCCGAAGCGGCATATACCTGTGGAGGAACCCTCCCAGTGTGAGCACGCACGCGCAGGAAATCCAGAAGGCGGTTTCCGTATGCGGCAGAAGCCGTGCGAGGAAGGATCCGGTCCCGATGTAGAAGAGGACCCCCAGGAGGATAGCAGCCAGAACAGGTACGCGAAAGCGCTGATGCAGAATGCGGACGACCTGGTAAAAACAGAACAGAACCGAGAGCGCCACCATGTTGGTCGCATCCATCGGCTGTCCGACAGAGAGCGCAATCACCGTAAACGGAAACGGAAGACCGAGCAGGAGAACCTTGGCCTTTGGCGCGTGCATATATGCCATTAAGGTGACTTGCAATGAGACGACGATCAGGAGAACGACGTCCAGTGGGGTGATGGTCATAGATGAAGGGCTCAGGAAAATTGCTCAAGAAGAATTCTGAAACGGAACTGTCGGGAAGTTCACCTAAAAGGTAGGGCCCTCGACAAACTCCCTTCGCATGGAAACCTGCAGGCAACCAAGCGGAATACGGAATCGTTGAGCGTCGAGGAGCGTCGATAATATAAACAATGAAGGGCCGATTCACAATAATTGTGGAATCGGTCCTTGAGTTCAGTGGAGCCTTTCAGGATAGGAAATTGTCTGAACGTAGTTGGGTGAGACCTGTCCCTCGATACACTCCCCTTCGGGGAGCACTCGGGATAACGGGGATACGTTCGCGGAGTTGGTTCTTTTAGTTCAACAGGAGTTCATCGGTCACTGCTGCAGCGGGATCCGAGATCGGGAAGTAAGCCTCCCGTCCACCGGGATCGCAGAATTCGGTCAGGAGGACCTCCGTCTCAGTTCCAGATTTCGAGCAGCGGGCGGTCAGGCGACAGGTGGTTTCGCCGGGGTGAGATGCAGGTCCGCGGGCATACAGCTTGGGCGCATCTGTGGTGAAGATGAGCCCCTGGAGGTCGGAGTCTTCAAGGTCAGGATTCCGATCAGGATTCAAAGCGTAGAGGACCGGACCACGCAGGACGGATGCCTTTCCTGCCTGCTTCGCGGTTCCACGATGGAATCGCCAGTCCATCTGCAAATCCAGGGTGACGGTGTCGCCCGACTGCCAGGTTCGCTGGATTCTCAGTGGGACCGCGTGATCACTCGTTGCAGCCGCTTGATCGTTTACCCTGGCTTTATACTGCCTGCACCAGGCCGGTATTCGAAGCGTGAGCGGGAATTCCGATGGTGTGGCCGGATCGACCTGGATCGATATCTCGCCGGAGGCCGGGTAGGCGGTTTCCATGCGGAGGCGGAGAGATCGGCCTGGGGCGATCTCTGTGCTCACATCCGCCACCGTGTAGAGGTTGACCGCGAGGCCCCCTTCGTGTTTGTAGACGATCATCTCCGGGAGTTCTGATACGATGCGCCGGAAGTTTCCGGGACAGCAATAGGTGTCGCGGTCCCAGTAGGTGCGGGGACCAGAGAAGGGAACATAATAACGAAGCGGTCTCCCTTCCGGGTCCTGCGCCGCGAAAAGGGCGTTGTAGACCGCACGTTCCATCATGTTTCCATTGGCCAGGTCACCGTCAAGCTGTATCCGTTTTCCGAGCAGCCGGATGAGATATGCGGTGGCGCAGGTCTCTCCAAGATCACCGGTTCCATCCTGATCCGAATGCCAGCACTCGGTCTGGCCGCAACTCCCGGTGACAACGAGACCGCCTTCAGCTGTGAGAAAATGCAGGGCGCGCTCAGTCTGGCGAAGTAGTGCGGATTCGCCCGTGAGATTGTAGAGTTCGAGCTGTGCGAGACACCGTGTTAGATAGGCGTAGATGTGGCCTTCGATCTTTCCGTGCCGACCCTGGACAATCCCGAGATCCCAAGTCGGCAAATCCTGGACCTGGATACAGAAGTCCAGATAGCGCTCTTCTCCTGTTTCCAGGTGAAGGGCGATCATTGCGCGGTCGAGGCCAATGGTTTTGAGTTCGACCGCGTTCCTGTCTTCGTTGATTCCGACAATGCGCTCGGCAGTCAGTTTGTCAACGAGATAGCTGCCCATTGCGCGGGCGCGTTCCAGCGATTCACCATTCCGAAAGTACCGCCAGTCTGCAATCATCCCCAGGATGAGATAGGCCATTTCGTGTACGTCCCAGAGCGTGTCGATGCGGTGTTCCGGGATCATCGTGCCCAGATAGCCGTCTGCCTGCTGGGCATTGAAGAGAGACGCGATCACACGCTCACGCAGATGTAGCAGATCGGGATCGGAGGTGTGTTTCGCAAAGCGCACAAGGGCTTCAAACGTTTTGCCAAGACCTACATACCCGCCGGAGGACTCGTGTTTTTGGAATGGAGAGAGGAAGTCCGTTTCCCAGTCGAGAACGAGCAGGTTGTTCTTCCAGGTGCGCGCCAGGCGGTCGCCGATCCACCCGCCAACTCTGATTTCGGAGGGATCGATGGGCACCATATTGTCATCGACAGACATATCAGGATCCCACAGCCGAGTACCGGCGAATACCTCTTCGCCAGGTGAACTTGAGGAGGATGATGCCCAGGACCAGCCAGATCCCCTGGGCAATGAATCCGTTCATGATTTCCTCCGGAGAGAGGCGATTCAGCAAGAGCTCCACGGGGAATGCGACCGTCCACCGAAAGGGCAGGAGGTCCGCAAGGATCTGGATGGGTTCGGGCAGGAGTGAAAGAGGGGCGATTCTTCCGGCGAGAAACAGGCCGAGCACGAAATGGGTTTCGTTGATTGCGGAGACACGCGTGGTCCAGAAGGCTGCGAGGGCCAGTGTCCATTCGGTTGCGAATCTGACGAAGAAGGCGAGGATCACGGCCGGGATGAAAGCCAGGACCGTCCAGGTCTGCATCGTAAAATTCGGAGTGAACAGGAAAGCGAGCAGGGCTACGGAGGGGAAAAGGATGACTGCGGTGAGGACCTTGTAGGCGACGTTGTCGGCCACGTCCTGGTGGATCGGGTGGATCGGTTTCAGAAGGAGCGGGGAAAGTGCACCGTGCCGCACCCGGTATTCGAACTCATACATGATCCAGGTAAATGTGAACTGGTTGACAACCATGAGGACGATGTAATAAGCGACAAAATCACCGGGTGTGTAGCCCCCAACCGTACCACCCCTGCTTTCGGCCACGGTGGACCAGACCACAAGGTAGATGATCGGTTCCAGGATGCGGAAGATCATCCAGATGGCCATTGCTGCGCGATACTGGAATTGCAGCGCGAGCGAAGTTTTGAAGAAGGTCCAGTAGATGTTCAGCACGCGGCTCAGGCCTTTCCTTCTGATGGATCTGTCTCGTGTTTCTCCGTGGAGAAGACCTGCTCGATGACCTCCTCGATGGGTGGATCTTCCACCGTGAGCTCGAGGATGGGTAGGTCGGCCAGGAGTCTTCCAGTGATATCGACGGTTCGGGCTTTGGGAACTCTAAGGGTGATGCGTGCGCCGTCCGCCTGGACGACTTCGCCGTAGGCGCTGAGATCGGCGTTGTCGATGTCCACGTCCACGACGATGGTCTTGTCGGCCGAAAATCGCTGTACCAGTGTTTCCAGATCCCCATCGAAGAGGATGCTTCCGTGGTGGATAACGATGACCCGTTTGCAGAGGGCTTCGACATCTGCCATATAGTGACTCGTCAGAAGAACCGTTGCATTATAACGCTTATTGTATTCAGCCAGGAAGGTGCGGATGCGTCTCTGCATCGTCACGTCGACACCGATCGTTGGCTCGTCCAGAAAGAGCACCTGGGGGCGATGCAGGAGCGCGGCGGCGATCTCGCATTTCATCCGCTCACCCAGCGAGAGGTTTCGGACCGGTTTGGAGAGCAATTCCCCAATCTGAAGAAGTTCGCAGAGTTCATCGAGGGTTGCACGATACTCGCTCTGCGGAATCCGGTAGACCGCCCTGTTGCGCTCGAAAGAATCGGTGACCGGGATGTCCCAGACAAGCTGATTCCGCTGACCCATCACCAGGGTGATCTGACGAAGGAGCGCTTTCTCACGTTTAAACGGGGTGTGTCCAAGGACACTCACTTCACCGGCTGTGGGATAGAGCAGACCGGACAGCATCTTGAGTGTCGTTGTCTTGCCCGCGCCATTGGGTCCCAGGAAGCCAACGATCTCCCCGGGGGCGACGTCGAAAGAGACGTCCTCTACCGCCCGGATCTCCCGAATGGTTCGCCGGAAGAGACTCTTGAATGCGGCCTTGAGACCGCCTTCACGCTCGGGGACTTCGTAAGTCTTGGAGAGATTTCGGAGGGTTACGGCATTCATTGCGTTCGACCTGGAGAAGAATCACAGGGGGACTACCGGGATCCAATCCACAAGTCTAAGGAAACAGATGGCTGTTTGCAAGCGGGAAGAATGAATGAGACGGCAGAACGGTAAACAGCCTTGATGAAGCGTGAGGCGTCTGTTGGGTTACTCGTTTTTGACGCATGATCGAGAGACCTTGAGTCAAGAACCAGAGGGGGAATGGAGAAAGGCAATTGGTGGAGGTGTGCAACGTCGTCTGTGCGCCCGGGGAAGGTCAGGAACCTTCGGCAGGTTCATATCGTAGAACGATAAGCTGATCAGGACAGAGCCCCAGCGACTCGAAAGTTCGGCCCTCGCGATCACTGATTTCGACCTCGAAGGCCTGGCCACCCGAAAAGGACGCTACAACTGTTCCTACCTGGCCCCGAACGAGTTTGCATTCGGGGAGGTCCTCGGCAAGAGCCACCACATCGAGCAGGTTGAATTTGTACACTGATTACCTCTCAGGCTACGAAGGGAAACAAGTTGTTAACTTCGGATGATCAGATCCGTGCTCAATAATCCATCCATTGCGAATCCCAACGTATCTTCCCCGTCACTCCAGGACAAAGTCCACAATATATCGTTGTCCGTATTCGTCCAAGAGGCCCAATGTCGCCTCGCTCTCCCTCGCGGAATTTAACAGGATCTCCTGCAGGGCAGCAGCATCGTGGGCGGTAATTCCAATGGCGGCGAACAGGCGAGCCTTGTGTTTGCCCTCATCGTGAAGCGGATTCAGGCAGTAATCCTTAAGTTTGCGGATATCAACGGTCGCGCGATCGGCGTGTGGGATGGTCATAGCGTGTTTCCAAAAAAATGACAAATCAATTTGAACTAAGGCGAGCAAGAACTGCTCAATTGTGTGATTCTGCAACCAATTCTGGTGGTGGATACAGTAAAGAAGACCCTCAAGAATCAAAACATATGTATTATATAATACTATTTAATATACAATTAAAATTCACGAGATCTTGATAATGAGTATGGAAAAATGGTCTAAATAAAGGAATTTATCCGAATTGTGATATTAGATTAATATTCCACACGTCTGGAAATGTGACTCAAGACAGATTTGATATGTGAAAAATGTCAGTCAGCTGTCAGTCGAACGATTTGAGGTAAACCTGATTGCCCCAATCCAGACTGTCCGGCAGGATCAGCGCGCCGCCACCGACGAGGACACCGTCCCGGTCGAAGTGGTCGAGCACGGCTTTTCTCATACTCGTGTCGCGGGGAGCAGCTGAGAGGTTGCCGACGTGAGGGCCGAAAATCCGTTCCAGGCCATTTCGGGTGCCCTTTGTCGGGAAGGGGAAGAGATAACACTCTTGCTGGAAGCGGACGATGTTGGAGGATTCAGAGAGGAGCTCCTGGTAGGTCGGATCGAGAAACCAGGAGGTGCAGACGATCGCCTTGAAGGGTCGGTCGGGGAAATACTTCGGGGAGAATTCGGAGATGTCACGGAGCGACTGACCGCAGGCCTCGAAGTCCAGAGGACCGTCTTCAGGAATGTGAATCTCGAGGATCTGGTCACCTTCCTGGAGGATCAGTTCCCACGCGTTGAGATCGAGCGAGATCGGTTCACGAAGCGCCTTCCCCCCGGGGTGAATCACGGTCCCGGTGACTTTCCCGCTCACCTCGGTGAGTTTGGTGGTCCAGGCGTTCTCCGGGTCTTCTCTCCCGGCCGTTCCGTCGAAGAGACCGTCTCCGCGAAATCTCAATCCGGCTTCGGCGATCAGGCGAATCTCCCGTGTGGCTTTGTTAAGGTAGACGCGTAATTTCTGCCGGTGAGGGCCCACCTTGTACTGCAGGCGGCCGACACGGTAGAGATCTCCCTTGAGGTGACTGAGCAGCCACGGGAGAATCCGTGTGTCGAGCCCCCAGACGTGAGGTTTGGACGGGTGGTGAAACGCGTTGTCCTTGAAGGTTCCGATCGCACGGTAGTGTTTGGCCCAGACGAGGGTGTCTTTGTACGTGTCCCGCGCGACTGACTCGGGAATCCCGAGCGCCTGGTGGGTCACACGAATTCGCGGCAGGCCGGAAAAGGCGATCAGGAGGTAGAAGGCGCCGCCGTATTCCCCGAGGAGGTCGGTCAGGAGCGGCCAGTCACGCGGCGTGGTCCTGGAGGGATCGCCAATGAAGAGGAGGTGGTGGCAGTGCCAGGCGAGACGCGTGAAGTCTTCGTCGTTCGCAATGAACCGTGCGGCTTCCTGGAGGTAGGCGATCGCCTCGGCGTCGAACCCGGCCCAGGCGGCGTTCTCCGCGACCGATTCCTGGATCAGGAAAGGAGGTGTTTCCTCAGGCATTGACCAATCGGAGACGGTCCACGCTTCACTTAGCGGACCTTCGGAGACGTAGGGCAGCAGTTTTTCGGGGATCGGCACGGGCATCGGAGGGTCAGTTCTCGAACAGGCAAAAGAGGCGTGAACTAAAGTTGGTCGGCCACCTCGGAAATGGTTTCACGCAGTACGTCGACAACGGTATCGATCTCGGATTCGTTGATCGTGAACGGGGGACTGATCGCAATGTGATCACCCTCAGCGCCGTCAACTAATCCCGGCGCGCCAGGCATAATCAACACGCCCTTTTCGAAGGCGAGGTTGACGACTCGCGAGGTCAGACCGAGATCGGGATCGAAGGACGCCCGGGTCTTCTTGTCTGACGTGAAGTCGATACCGATCAGCAGACCTCTCCCGCGAACCTCGCCGACGATGGGCAGACTCGAAAGCGTCTCGAGTTTCTCGAGCATCAGGTCACCCATTTCGGCGCATCGCGTCACGAGACCGTGCTCCGCGATATAGTTCTGCACCGCGAGCGCCGTGGCGCACGACAGGGGATTGCCTCCGTACGTGTGCCCGTGAGTGAACGCCTGGGATCGCTTGTGGATCGCTTCGTAGATCTCTTCTCGTGTGATCGTTGCCGCGATCGGGGTATAGCCGCTGCTGAGTCCTTTTCCCGTTGTCATTATATCCGGCACGACACCTTCCCAGTGCTCGATCGCGAAGTTCTTACCCGTTCGCCCGAAGCCGGTGACGACTTCGTCGGCGATCATCAAAATGTCGTAGCGATCGCAGATCTCCCGAATGAGCGGATAGTAATCTGGCGGCGGCGTCAGTCCGGGGGCCGAGGTTCCCACGATAGGTTCCGCGATAAACGCAGAGATCGAGTCCGCGCCTTCCTGTTTGATCACGCGCTCGAGTTCTTCGGCGCAGCGAAGGTTGCAGTCGGGATACGTGTCGCCAAAAGGGCAGCGGTAACAATAGGGCGGCGCGATGTGTGGAAAGTTCAGGAGATAGGGGGCGTAGCCTTCGCGCCAGGAGGAGCGACCGGACATCGAGAGTGCGCCGATCGTGTTCCCGTGCCAGCTCTGCCAGCGAGAGATCACGCGATACTTACCCGGGTTACCGGTCTCGAGGTGATACTTTCGTGCGATCTTGATCGCCGATTCCGTGGCTTCCGATCCACCCGAGACGAAAAAGACACGGGACAGATCCCCCGGGGCGATCTCAGCGATCTGTCGTGCGAGCTCCACTTGCGGCTCGCTGAGAAAATGGCTGTAGGTGAACGCGGCTTTGCTAGCCTGCGCTTTCATCGCTTCGGCGATTTCTTTGACCCCGTGCCCGATGCTCACCACGTGCACCCCGGCGCACGCGTCGAGGTATCGCTTTCCCTCGGTGTCGAAGAGGTAGACGCCTTCGCCGTGAGAGATCGTTGGTCGTGACGACTTGATTGTGCGGTGGAAGATTGAATCGGCGTGAGCTTTAGGGGATATCGGCATTGGGAGTCTCTTTGGAGATTGTGAGAGGCAGAGGCATAAGCAGAAGCGACGACGGACCAGGGACGACGGACGACAAAGGCAAAGGCATAAGCAGAAGCGACGACGGACGACAAAGACAGAGGCAGAAGCAAGAGCGATGACGGACCACAAAAACAGACATTAAAACCTGGGCTCAGGATGCGGGTGGGTTTTTCGCTGGGCCCGTGAATTCGGCGAGTCGTTCGGCGAAACCGATGACTTCGAGGTCTTCCCAGCGTGGGCCCACGGCCTGTATTCCGATCGGCAGTCCGGTCTCACTCAGTCCGGTTGGGCAGGTGACGACGGGGTGACCCGTTAGATTCGTGGGCGCGGTGTAGGCCAGGCCAACAGTCCAGTAGGTTTCCTCGCGATCGTCGACAGGGATCGACTTCCCTGTCGGCCAGTGTGGAATCGCGGTGGTCATCGAGGAAGGCATCAGGAGGATTTCGACGTCTTCGAGCAAGCGATCCAGTGCGGCCGAGAAGGCGTCTCTCCTGTCCAGGATTTCGGCGAAGAGGCGGTTGTCTGCGGAAAGTCCACGACAGAGACCACGCAATAACGCGCATTCGGAATCCGGGGTGGCCTCCAGTTCCTCAAGGGTTCGCTCTCGTGTCTCGTCGTCCATTCTGGAACCCACTTCTGCGTAGCCCAACTCCGCCCAGGTTTCCATTAACGGAGCGAATTCCCAGCCTTCCGGGACGGCTTCGCGGATGTCGCAGCCCAGGTCGGCCAATTCCTCCGCGAGTTTTGTGATCGACGAAACAATCTCACCTGAAGGTTTCGCACCCGGGAGTTCGGGCATCCACGCGATCGAGTAAGACGTGAGTGATCTTGGCTGCGGAGGCTCCAGGTGAACAGGTGGTACCTCGTAGGTATCTCCGTCCGGCCCGGCGATGATCTGCAAGGCCAGCGCCAGGTCTTCTGCTGACCGCGCCATTGGACCCGGCTGGGCCATATGTCGAATGCTTCTGTTGTTCGAAGGTCCGCTCGGTACCAGAAACTCGGTGGGTTTAATTCCGTAGACCCCGCAATAATGTACCGGTACCCGAATCGAACCGGCGAAGTCTGCGCCCAATTCCAGCGGGACCATTCCGGCAGCCAGCGCCGCGGCGCCTCCTCCGGACGAGCCCCCGGGCGTTCGGTCGAGATCCCACGGGTTATTGGTTCGGCCAAAGCGTTCATTTTCACACTGGTAGTTGCGCGCGAAGGGGGGCAGGTTCGTCTTCCCAAGGAGGATCGCTCCGGCGCTCAGTAATCTGTCGACCACGGTGGCGTTCCAGGTGGGCACGTTGTCCGCCAGGGAGGTGTCCCCGAATGTTGTGCGAACCCCCTCGGTCTCAAAGCTGTCTTTGACGGTCATTGGAACGCCGTGGAGTTCGCCCCAGGACTCGCCTCTGGCGAGCGCCTGGTCCGCCTCCCGCGCGCGCTCGAGGGCCTGTTCTTCGCACAGGGTGACGACGGCGTTGATCTCTCCGTTCGTCTCGGCGATTCGCGCAAAGTGCGCCTCTACGACTTCCACGGAGGAGGCTTCACGGCGGCGGATCACGCCGGCGAGATCCGTGGCCGTTCTGTAAATGAGATCGCTCATTGGGTCTCCGTGTGGGTGTGGAGAGTGCTCTTGTAAAAGGTTTGAATTCCGGGTTTAACTGGCTTACGAAACTACCAGACCGATCACCCAGGGGTGGGACTTCGATACACCCTCCATCGCTGCGAGGCAGCTTCGGAGGGCACTCAGTCGGACGGCGGTGACTTCTTTGGTATCTGGTAGACTGCCCACCTTGATCTCCAGGGGTGGGACTTCGATCACCCTCCATCGCTGCGAGGCAGCTCCAGAGTGCACTCAGTCGGACGGCGGAGACTTCTTTGGTATCTGGTAGACTGCCCACCTTAATCTCCAGGGGTGGGACTTCGATACACCCTCCATCGCTGCGAGGCAGCTTCGGAGTGCACTCAGTCAAACGGCGGTGGTGTCCTTTTGTCTTTTCAGGCTACACCACTGCAGTTCTGCGGATCGGAGCAACGCGGCCTTTTCGAAGCCGCCTCGTACCCGGAGCACTTTGCGTCGATTTTCCACCGGACCCATTAAGAAATTTTCCAATTTACCTGAAGTCCCTGATGTATCTCGCCGCGTAAGATCTGACTTCGTGACCGTTCAACACGTGGAAATGTCGGAGGCGGTCGAGTGTTTGCAGCGAGAAGCGTTTCACGGGGATGTAGACGATTTGCTTTTTGTATTTTTTTGCGATCCTGCGCCAGCGGGTAAGCGGCGGGCGCGGTGACACGAGGATAACCCGTTTCTCTTTGGAGTGGTAAAGTGCTGCGGTGAGCAGTCGCTCCTCAGCGGTAATGGCTTCGTTGAAACGTTCGTCGTGCCAGATATCGGGAATCGGTCTGGGCGGAAACATCAGCGAGCAGCCCCCGTAGATGGCCTGACCGATTCCGGGTCCGATGATGTTGTCGGCAAAGTTGGTGGCGAAGAAGCAGAGGGTGGATTCTTCCTTGTGCTCGGCGTACCACGTGGTCCGCCAGGGGTACTTTTCCTGTTCAGTCGGGCTCTCGAAGAGGAAGACGACGATTTCGACGGTTCCGCGCGAGGGCGGCATTTCCTTGACGTAAATGTCTCCAGTGTGCCAATTGCGCAGGGTTTCCCGGATGTCCAGCCCGTCTTTGAGCGAGGAGGTGAACTTTTCCGTGCGCGCCAGGTCCTGTCCCATCAGGTCACGAGCTTGCTCCCGAACGTGGGTGTTGAAGCTTTCGATTTTGTCGTCTTCGGGCGGGTAGGAGCACTGGCGGAAGGGATCCCAGCGCATTTTCCAGTCCTGCTGTTTCTGTGGGGGCGGCGTGGGTTTCAGCGGCAGGGTTCGCCATTCGGTTTCGATTCCTTTCAGCCGATTCTTCGCCTGAGCGTCTCCGGTTGGAAATGGGATACGGTCGAGGCCGACAGGGACCTCCGGAAAGAGGGAGGGAATGCCCTGAGGTGGATAGGTGCGCGCCGTTTCCAGCAGGGTGATCGCAAAGTCGTCACCGGCGATTTGTTTGGCGGCCAGGGCGAGCGTGTAGAGGTCCGGTGTCATTCTCCGGTCCATCAGCGTGAGGTTGCGAATGTATCGCAGCATCAGGGAGAAGATCTGCGGCGTGAGCCAGTGGTGCTTCAGGTCGTGCTTCTTGATCCAGGCAGCGCGCGCTTCGAGCAGCAGGGCCTTGATGCCGTCGATCGCGAGGGTTCGGTCGGGCATAAGCTCGGAGCGACGGTGCTCGTAGAGGGCGGTGACGAAGGGTAATTCCCCCATTACGAAGTACAGCGTTTGCGGGGCTACCCTGTAGACCTCAGGCGTCCAGACCGAGGGTGTGGGTACGGGATAGTCGAGCCGTTGATTGTAGGCGTCTCGCACCCAGGGCCAGTCGGCGACAGAACAAAGGAACAGGATATTGTCGTACTCGAGCTCCAGGAGGTGCAACTGGTAGGCCATCCAGTAAATACGCTCGAGGTGTTGTCCCTCCGGTGTGGGGAGACCGGTGAGTACGGCGGCTGAGAATTTTTCGAGGGAGACTTCCTTGAGCGCGTAAGGGTCGGGCAGAATAGTGGATTGTTCTACGTACCGGTCGACTTCGAGGTCGACGTAAGCGCGCGGGATTCCCATTTCTATTGCGGTCCGGAGACCTGAGATCACCGGTTGGCAGGGGTCGATCGGCACATACGTGTACGAATCCGCCTCGGTGCTGGGACCACCTTCACGCTGTGCGACGATGTGAATCCCCGGCAGCCGTTCGACAGCCTCTTCGATAACTTCTTCGAACGCAGGAGGAAGGGGCAGGGCGATACAGTCGTACGACGCGGCGAGGATTCGTCGACGCACTTCAAGAGAGAAGTCCCCGCTTCCGTGGAGGACCGGAAGGATGGTGAGGTTGGGACTGAGGTCAAAGATTTCGGGCATTGGTATTTGGGCTCTGTGGGGTTGGGTTTTCAGATTGTGTCGGCCGCGCGTTCTCGTGTCAGGTCTTTCAGACGATCAGTTGTCTGATTTGACCGTCTGGAGAAACGACTTGATGAATTCGGTGTACTCTTCTGCACTGCTCAAATGGGGCACGTGATCCATTCCTTCGAGGGAGCTCACCCCGGGGGCCGGGAGGGCTTTGGCGATTTCTGCCACAATGGTCGGGAAGAAGGGCTCGCTCCGATCACCTGAACTGAGCAGGGTTGGCGCTGAGAATCTGGAGAGTCGCTCGAGGTCGATGGTCAGCCACTCCGGGTCTCTCATTTCGTCCAGAAACGTGGGTGCGTTGTTCGTGAAGAGTTTTCGGTGCTCACTCGTGAATCGGATCCAGCACCCGGGACCGAAGGCAATGGTTTCCATAAAGAGTCGCGCACCCGCTTCGGCTTCGCCCTTTTCCAAAAGCTCGACGACTGCCCCTGTGCGCTTCCGCCCGAGTTCGAGTGTTTCCCTGGTGTCCGGATCGTTCAGAAGCCCGAAGAGCGGAGGCTCGTGAACGATGAGACTTCGAAACAGTTCGGGACGGTGCGTTGCGAGGCGCAGGGCGATCGATCCGCCGAAGGAGTTTCCGAGAATGTGTGCGGGTGCAAGTCCAAGGTGTTCGATCACTCCTGCGAGATCCGCGCCGTCCTCGTCGATGCTCCCCTGGGTGTCCGGACGCTCGCTCAGGCTGTGCCCGCGGCGGTCGTAGCTGAGTACCCGAAACGAATCGGTGAGGTAAGGGTAAATGCGATCCCAGCTGTGGTGATCTCCCCAGGAGCCGTGTACGAGGACCAGGGGATCGCCTGAGGCGCCTTCGAGGCGGTAGTGGATTTTTGTTCCGTTGACAGGGGCGAGGGGCAAGTTGGGCTGGGTTCCTTTTGGCCTGCGGCAGTTCTGCGATTGCCGGCACGGTTTGTTTTCGCTTTTGGATACCACGAGTGGCGTAGGCCGATTCAGTTGTCGTTGTTCGCGTCCGGGTTCAAGGGATCATCACCATCGAAAAAGAAATCACCGAGGCTGATCCCCGGGACTTCTCCTCCAAGCGCGCGTTGACGCTGCTCGGCGAGGCCGTCGAGGTCAAGGGCCTCTTCGCCCAGTACACGTTCGAGGGATTCGCGCCAGGCTTTGTCCCGGCTGAGCGGGTGCTCCGATTCCTGAGCGAGGCGCTTGAGCGCGTACTGAAGAATATGAATGCCGTCCCGGGGCGAGAACTCCAGGTTGAGACCGTGGGCCTGCTGGAGAAAGTCCACGGTGAGGTTGAGCATTTCTTCCTCGGCAAACGGCAGGTGATACTTGAGAATGGACATTTCGTCTTCGCGATTCGGGAAGCCGATTGGCAGCGTGGGCTGCAGTCGCGAGAGGATGTAATCTGGGACCTCGTAAGTGGACTCGTCGTCGTTCATCGTGACGCAGCAGCGAAAGTCCGCGTGCGCAGGTACGGTGATTCCGGCGACTACGGATTCGATATATCGTCTGTGATCGAGCAGTGGCGCCAGCGAGGCCCAGCTTTTCTCGTTCATTCGGTTGCCTTCATCCAGAATACAGATTCCGCCCGTGATCATTGCCGTGACGAGGGGGGAGGCGTGGTAGACGATTGTGCCTGACTCTCCGAGCACCGGGGTGACCAGGAGGTCCTCCGGGCGGGTGTCGCTGGTGCACTGGTAGATGTAGAGGTTCTGATTCCGGTTTTTCGCAGCGGCCATCCCCAGGGTGGTCTTGCCGATTCCGGGCGGTCCCACGAGGCGTGGGGCCAGGGGAAGATCGGCTTCGTGGATGACCAGCCAGCAGGCTAGCAGCTGACGCAGGACATCGGTCTGGCCGATCCAGTCCTGATATTTTTCGATGGGACGACTGAGGTGAAGGGACACGTCCTCGATCTTTTGTATATTGGCCGTAGATGCGGTTTGCGACATCAAAAATATTCCTTAAATTAGAAGTGTGATGTCTGTTTCAGGAATGGGCTGAAATATAACACGCCGGGGCAGATGTGTAAAGCAGGCCGGTCTCCTGAGGTGAGGTTCCCGACTTTGGGGGAGGTGCAGGTTTTCCCGTTACCTATTCGCAAAGATGGACTCTTTACTGGTAGAGGCCGGGCTTGCAAGTTCCTGTAACTGAAAGTATGGATCGTGTCTGGAGATGGAACCCTGTTCTGTGCATCCATGATTGTGGTAGATGGGTCGAACACCCTTTCTGTTTAATTCCAAGATGGAGGCGACATGTCGCAAACGTCGGAGAAAGCATTGATTGGTCGCGCCCTGAAGGGTGATCAGCAGGCATTCTCGTCGCTCTACCGGGCTTACCAGCCTAGGATTCTGGGGTTGGTTGCACCCAGAGCCGAGGACCGGGATGAGGCCGAGGATGTCGTTCAGGTGACCTTCGTGAAAGCGTTTCAGTCGCTGGGTAATTTCAGAGGTGAGGCCGCCTTCTCAACCTGGCTGACACGGATCGCCCTGAATGTTTGTAATTCCCATCGGAGGTCGCGATGGGTAAGAAAGGGATACTTCCAGGAGGTGATGGATATCGATTCCTGCCTGAGTGTGGATCGCGATCGCATCAAGTCGGATACACCGGAAGATGTGGTGAGCAGGCGGGAGATCGTGATGGACTGTATTCAGGGACTGCCTCAACAGTATCGTGAGGCGATGCGGCTGCGATATATCAAGGAACTGACCTATCTGGAGATTGCTAGAGAGCTAAATGTTCCGATGGGCACTGTGAAGACGTGGCTGTGCAGGGGACGGAGAATTTTGAAAGGTGAGCCCTGCATTCAGCAGTTCCTGGCGATGTAAAGTTTCCCGACAGGTAAAGAGGGATGAAGAAGGGCGGTCCGGCGGGGACTGCCCTTCTTGGTTTCTGTCCTTGCTCGAACGCAGCGTCCGTTCAAGAGGAAGGCGTGACCTGTTCCAAATAGGTTACCAGTTCGGCGCGAGTACTCGAGTGACCCTGGTTTCGAATGGTCTGCTTCGCCCAGGCCAGAGGTGTCGTTCCGTACTCGTCGTCCAGGGCGTTCGTGTCTGCCGCCGCATCGATGAGCAGTTCTGCGATTTCTTGCGAGGCGCAGTTGTGAAGGGGTGTCTGTCCGGAATCGGCCCTGGCGTTCGGGTCTGCCCCACGCTCGAGAAGAAGCTGTGCGACCTCGACTTGCCCCGCTTGAGCTGCCGCGTGAAGCGGCGTGCCGATGACTGCGTTGAGACCGATCCTGCCCTTGAAGGAAATCGCTGAAGCGTCCGACTCGAGCAGTTCGACCAGCCGGTCCTTTTCGCCGAGCGCTGCGAGCTGGCACGCGTCCGCCGAGGCGCCCTTCTCTAGGAGAAGGAGGGCGACCAGGTGTGATCCCCGGGAGATCGCAGAGCCGAGTGGCGTGTTGCCCTGGGAATCGACAGTATCGAGACTGGCTCCCTTATCTAGGAGAACTCGGGCGATTTCCGGGTTGGTAGCAACGTGGAGCGGTGGGGCGTCGTTCAATCCGGCTGTTGTGGCGAGGGTTGGCGTTTCGGTGAGGAGACGATCTACAGTCGCTGTGTCCCCCAGGAGACACGCGGTGAAGATGTCCATTTTTGCGCCTCGGTCCAGCAGAAGCCTGGCGACCTCAGTGTGTTCCCAGTGGGCTGCCAGCTGCAGGGGTGTCCAGCCGTATTCACCTGGTGTGTTGATATCGGCCCCCCGGTCCAAAAGCAGGCTGACCGTGTCCGTCTGACCTCGCTCTGCGGCGATCTGCAGAGGGGTTGGTCGTCC
>Ga0114999_10002481_pt1 | contig 24230 bp, 19 predicted proteins | sample ArcticOcean_MG_C_3_FD_89820 | JGI IMG/M metagenome (GOLD analysis project Ga0114999, IMG submission 89820) | Marine microbial communities from western Arctic Ocean - ArcticOcean_MG_CB8_126 | ecosystem: Environmental > Aquatic > Marine > Oceanic | place: Arctic Ocean: Canada Basin | collected...
CATCCGCACCATGGCGAAGGACGCGGGCTCTGTTTTGCCTACGGCGTGAGCACTACTCAGCGTTGTGCCAATGGCCCAATTGCCAGCTGCGTGCACTCACGGCACCCTGTCGCGCGTCGTCGACGACTTCACCTAGAATCCGTGCAGCTTCTTGTGGTGCTTGGAAGCCCATCAAATTTTCTGCGGCGATATATTTCTGCGGCGACATAGTCGAGACATCAGGGCCACGCCAGCCCGCTGCAGCAATTGCTGATTGCGTTCCTGAATACCATATAGCCGTGCGAGAAGTTTCTCTTCGTCGACGCGGTGACATGTCTGACAAGCGCGATTCACATTCAGTAGAGGCCGACACACATCAACGCCACCGTCGCGGTCGACCTACCCCTGTGGCTGACGCACTATCTCGCAATATTCAACCTGTCAGAATGTGCCGTTGATGCCAATGGCAAAGTTGCGAATATCGCCCAGATTTCGTTCGAGCTGCGTGTAGTTGTAGTTGAACAGATTGTTGACACCCACGGTCCACGACAAACCCGACCAGTGAATCTGGGCACGCACATTCAGCTCATGCTGTGGAACTCGCTCATCGCCTGAGTACACGGAGACCTGCTGCAGGCGACTGGAATAGCGATAGTTGAGGCTGCTCGATACTCGGCCAAGATGGACAGAGGGGCTTAGTTGCACGGTCCAACGCGGCCGATAGGCCAAGGGTCGTTCGAGTTCCAAGTCTTCCGAATCCAATAAGGTCAGTCCACCATCAAGGCGGAGTCGCTGATGCCAAAGACGCGTGCCGGCGCCCAACTCCACGCCACGAATCCGTGCATCATTCACATTCTGAAATCGCACAACAATAAGAGATGCCGTCTGTGCAAGGTCGACGAGGGGCTCGACAAAGTCCCGATAGTCGTTCTGAAACACAGCTGCATCGACGTAACTGTGGCCTCCAACAGTCTGGCGAGCACCCGCTTCGTAAGACCAGGCACGCTCCGGTTTGAGATAGTCACTGGAGATCACCCGGAAGTTGCCCGTCTTAAAGCTCATCGAGCGTTCCGCCGTGGTCGGCACCCTAAAGGCACGACCCGCCGAGGCTCGCAAGGAGAGTGTCGACGTTGGGCGGAAGTTGATACCTATACGTGGGCTCGTCTGCCGATAGGGCTCATCCCCATCAAGGCCATGTTGGTCAAATCGCAGGCCCGTTGTCAATCGCAGATTGTGACGCAGGCGCCATTCGTCCTGGACAAATGTTGCCAGTGCCAGCTCTGTGTGACTGCCATCGAAGAATCTGCCATCGACGAAATGCACTTTTCCATCCACGCCGGCGGAGATGAAATGGGTTTCTCGTGGCAGCCAGTCTAGCTGGATTTCGAGGCCCGGACCGTGTGCGGGTGAAAATGCGCCCGCCCGATCGAATTGATTGCCGAGCATGGAGCGCAGTAGTGAGGCGCGCACGCGCAGATGACTTCGTGCACTTAACGAGCGTGAATATTTCAAATATGTGTTGAGCCAGGTGACCTTGAGCACATTGCCCTGGTCTTGCGACAACAGGGGATGGAAGAGTTGAGCCGGCGTCGTATCCGTTGAGTCTGGCAGGAAGGGCGAGCGCCACTGTACAAACACACCAGAGTGATCACGCAGCCACGCCACATAGAATTCCAGTTCAGAGGCATCCGCAAAGTGCCGATTGATCTTGCCACTGACCGTCCACTTGTTGAAATCGCCATCCTGGCGATCGCCCGTTGACGCATAACGGCTGGCGGCGACGCGCAACCCCGTGGGCCCAAAGGCCTTGCTGTAGCCGATGTCGACGCGCTCGTAGTGTAGCGTACGGTCGGTCCAGTCCCATTCGGCTGCGGAGGGCTCGTCGTAGACGCCTGCAGTTGAGCGGATGGAGAGCAGGCCCTGCTGTGAGGGGCGCTTCGTGATCACATTTACGACCCCGCCAATCGCCCCCGACCCCCACAGCGCCGACCCCGCGCCCTTCACGACCTCTACTCGTTCAACCTCGTGCAGGGGGATGATGTCCCAGTTGATGCCACCTGTATCGCTGGTGATGAGGGGCACCCCGTCCAGGAGCAATAGAACGCGGTTGCCCGTATTGGCACGGTAGCCGGTGGCGCCCCGAATATTGATGTCATCCTCCATGAAGTAGACACCGGGGATCATCTCCAACGCTTCATCGAGACGCAGATTCGTTCGGGCACTGATCTCGGCCTCACCGAGGACCGTCACACTCATGGAGGACTCGTCCAAGGGGCGAGGACGCCGATCGGCGGTAACGATGACGGGATTCAGGGAAATCGTTGACTGGTTCATCTCGATGCGAACGATTTCAGTACTTGGCAATTCGACGTCGACCAGTTTCTCACTGTAACCAATCCTGCTGATGCGAATCCGATATGGGCCCGCCGGCACGCGGGCGACGACGAATTCGCCCTGCACATCGCTGATCGTGCCCAGCACGGTGCCCAGAACTTGAATATTGGCGCCCACCATGCGTCGCCCTGAGCCAGCATCCACCACGACTCCGCGCAAGAGGGATTCGTCAGCGCTGGCCAAAGTCGGCACGAGGAAACCCGCGAGCAGTGCTGGCAGGATCAGCCACCTCGCCGATCTGAGGGTCACCATTAAATCATGCATCATCGCGCCTGCCTCAGATCGACGGTGATGTCCACATTGCGCACGGTGTCACCGAGTGCGACAGAGACTTCGGCGGGTTCACCCGATCCCGGACTCGTTTCGTAGAACCCGATCTGCTTGAAATCGAAAATGCTGGCGCCTCGGCCCAACCACAGAACGACGGTATAGCCATACGTGCCCGGAGGTGTGGCCAGGCGGTAGTCGAAGAAATCGACCTGTGTTGGCAATGAGATATTGAGGGCCGCCGGTTGGAAAAATTCGAGCAGATTGGCGGGTCGGGCTCGATAGGCAGCGATACCCATCAATTCTGTATTGTCTGGCCAATTGCCCTCATACGTGATCCGGCCCCCGAGCACGGCACCGCGATCAACGGCAGTAAAGTCGGCGGTTACATCAATGTTATCGACGATGGGTGCATCACCGGTGACGTGCACCGTGTCTGGGAAGGAGATCCCGCCTGTAAAGGACGCGCCGTACAAACCCAGCACGTCTGACCAGATCACGGGCTCGTCCCGCGCCTTCCACACGACAGCGATCGCTGCGTAGCTACCCAGACTTGGCACCTTGATCTCGTAGTCTGCGGAGCCTGCATTGAAATCGAGACGGGCACTCTGCGACAGAGCCAGTTGCACGACATCTGACGGTGGGAAGTCACGGGATGCGACGACGACGACCCAGTGTGTGTTGGCTGGCGGGTTGCCCTTGAATGTGATGGTGCCACGAATCGCCGGCACACCGATCTGCGGCTCGATGCCCTGATCGATGGAGCACGTCGTTAGAGCGATGAGGAAGAGTCCCAGCCCCATTCCGAGTCCGAGGCGGTGCAACATGTGTCCGGGCCGTTGCATTTTCAGGTGCTGTTGCATTTTCAGGTAACGGGCGCCAGTTCGAGATGGTCCTTCACCATCTTGCTCCAGCGACCCGAGGCGATGATCGACTCCACCATGCCCCGCTCCTGGGCGATGCCCTGTCCCGCAATGTCGAAGGCGGTGCCATGGTCGACAGATGTTCGCAGGAACTCCAACCCCATCGTCAGACTGACGGTGCCGTGGAAATCGAGGGTCTTGGCGGCGATGTGGCCCTGATCATGATACAGAGACAGAACGCCATCATAACGCCCCTCGTAGGCCTGGTGAAAGACAGAGTCTGCCGGCACCGGACCGGTGACATTCCAGCCCTTGTCCTTCGCCATCTGCACGGCAGGCCCAATGGTTTCCATCTCCTCCGTGCCGAACAGGCCCTGTTCGCCGCCATGTGGGTTCAACGCGGCAACCGCTACGTGGGGTTGCTCGATCCCCAGCTGGCGCAAATACAGGTCACACAATGGCAGAGCATCGAGGATGAGTTCCTTGGTAATCGCATCGGGAATCTGTCGAAACGAGATATGACGCGTGAGGAAAAACACCTTCAAGGTCTTGGCGATGAACAAGGTCATGGGTTCGCGGTGGGCAGCTTTTGACTTGAGAACTGCCGTGTGGTCGATGAAGGGCACCTTCGCCGCTTGCAGCGATTCCTTGTTCAGGGGTGCCGTCGCCAGGCCATCGAGATCCCCCGTCAGTGCATCATCGATGGCACGGTCGAGATAACAGTAGCCTGCGCGCCCGCCGTCGGCACCGATCTGACCCAGCGGCACAGGCGTATCGAGGATGTGGCAATCGACAAAGTCAATGCATCCACGCTCGAAACGCCCATCCGCAGCTGATGAGACTTCCTGTAACTCGGCTGAGAGACCGAGAAAGCGGATCACATCGGTCAATACCGCCCGGTCTGCATACACGACAGGTCGAATCGCATCGTACGATGCCTGATCCTGTAGCGCTTTGACAACGATTTCGGGGCCGACGCCGGCGGGGTCGCCGACGGTGAGACCGATCAAGGGGCGATGGGGCATGCGGTACCTCTGAAGCGAGGAATGGGCGAGCGCTGTTGTTGCAAGCGAAGAAAGGCGTCGATGGCGTGACCGCAAGGCACAGCGCTTGGAGAGGGGGTCAGGTTTGGGCCAAGATCGCTCTTGTCAGGTCGTTGGGACGACGAAACAAATCTCGAACCTCTTGGTCTGCGTGTTCGACGAGGCGCGAAGGGATGGGCGTGTGGTTGCTCAAAGGCGGTTGGGAAGCGAGGCCGAAATAGATGTGGACCGTGCGCCGCTCACTTGCGGTCTGACGTAGACGACCGGCATGGCAGGACCCGGCATGAAAGAGCAGCGCCGTTCCCGCCGGTCCAAGTAGATCGTGCGCGCCGGTGCCATCGCACGTGATTTGCGCAGAGGGGTTGAGTTTGGCCTCAACAGACTCGGGCACGACGCTGAAACAGTGGGTCGATTCGTCCACGTCGGTCAGATAGTACACGACCGACAATGCGTCGATGGCGAGAGGATGATCGGGGTTGTGGGGACGGTCCCGATGCCAACTGGCAGCCGGTGGTGGGCCGTCGATGGGGGCTCGAAGCATGACGGAGTGCTCTTCCACGACCAGTTCATCCCCCACGAGATGGTGCACCAGTGGTAGAACTTCGGGGTGCAGCAGGGACTGGTCGAAGGCGGAATGGGTCAACAGAATCGTCACACACTGTTGACGCCCGCCTTCCCCTCGCCTTTGCCACAGACCGCCAAAGTGCTGCTGGTGGTCGTCGATGGCATCGTTCAAAGCTTTCACCTGCTGACCCGACAAGGCACCGGGCAAAAGGCAGAATCCGTTGCGAGCGAATTCGGCTGCAGACGCTTCAATTGCCGTCACCGGTTAGTCGTCTCCGTCGAGCAGATCTTGTCACAGCGCACGCGAATTGTTCCTGTCGAATGAGGGATAAGGCCAGGGTGTTATCCTATCGTGGAAGGACGCGGTAGGGCAAGCCCACGGATCTCGGATGGTTTCCGCCCTGCCATCGTCCCTACTACTTCACGTCGGTGCCCAACCCATTTCCCCTCTCTTGCAGGGGACACGGAGACCGTGCATGCTCGGCTCCTCGCTCTCGAGACACGTACTCGTTCTGTGGTGCATGATTCCCGTGGCGATTCCCTTGTGCGCGCAACAGGCCGTCGTGTGGCCTGCGTTGCCTGGCGACAAGGGCGCCATGAATGTCAGCCTCATCGGCACCGTCCAGGTCGAACCACCCTGGGATCCGGCAGGAGACTGGTTTTCTCGACGACGGACTTCTTCGTCGATGGAGCCTGCGTATATGGGTAGCCGCAATGGGCTGTTGCACATCGTCGATATCTCTGACCCCACCAACATGCAGCAGGTAGCACGACTTGCGATGCCCGGTCCGGCACTGGATGTGAAGGTTGCCAATGGGTTGGCCGTCGTGTCCGTGCAGAATGACCCCGTGAATGAAATCGGCGCGGTCATGGTGGACGTGACGGATCCGACGCAGCCCTTTGTCTCCAATACCTGACTGAATGAAATGCCCGATTTTGGCAGCATCATTCACGACATCCACATCAAAGATGGCATGGCCTTTCTGAGCGATTTCGTTCGCGGTTCAGGTGGCTTGATCGTCCTCGACTTGTCCGATCCAGATCAACCGCAAACGTTGTCTTCCCTGTCCATCGCAGAGGGACGGTATAACTGTTTTCCCTATGGCAGTATGCCTACTGCAACCAGGAACTGGGTTGGCTGGATGCAGTCGCTGACATTCGCAGCGACTCGGGTCGCGAGGCTGCCACAGGAGTGTATCTGTATCGATTGACGATTCCCACGACGACACAAACACGCCGTATCTTGTTGCTCAGATAGCGACATCAACAGCGACCAACGAAATAGGTGCGTGTGAAGGGTATAGGAGTAGGTTTTCGTCATCTGTGCGCCATGGGGATTCTTGCCGTGTTCAGCGCAACCGATGGCGACGCGGAGGATTTTCGGGTACTGCCTTATCTGCAACATCCAACGCCTGACGCAATATCGGTTCTATGGTTTTCCGATAGCGATCAACCAGGGGTTCTCGAGCTGGTCTCGAGGGATGAATCCTTGATGTCGGAGGTGATCCACGCCGAATCGCTGGCCTATCCACCTTGGGAAGTCGCCAGTTTCTTTGCTGATGCGCCGCCGGTGGCGCCTTTCCGTCATCGTGTCCGCATCGACGGACTCACACCATCCACAGCGTATACGTATCGTGTGCAGCAGGGCGAGTCCGTCTTCGAGGGTGAATTCAAGTCAGCCCCCGCATCGACAGACACAGAACCTGTGCGGCTCATCTTCTTTGCCGACAGCGAGACCGAGCCGGAGTCGACGGGTAAGCGTGTCGACTGGCCGGATCCAGCCAATCTTCAACAGGCACGCCTATATCTGCTCGATCAAACCACAGGCCTGATGAACAATCTGCAAGTCATCCTCGACCGACAACCTGATCTGCTCGGCATTGCCGGCGACCTGGTCGAGTCGGGGGGGGAGCAACGAGACTGGGATGAGTTCTGGCGCCATATGACAGATGTGGCAGGGACCAATCTCGCTGCCCGCGTGCCGTTGGTCGTCGCTGCCGGCAATCATGAGTACTACCAGGGCCCCAAGATGTCAGGCTACAATCAACCCGGTTCCGAGCGCGCCATCTCTCGCTGGCTCAGCTATTTCGACAATCCAAGCAATGGTGACGAGAGGGCTGAGGGCCGCTACTACAGGTTGGACTATGGACCGGTCACACTGATCAGTCTCGATGTGTCCAATGGCATCCCACATCAATCGGCAGATGACACGAACTACTTGCTGCTGGGTGACGGGGAAGCAGGAGGCGGTTATTCTCCGAGTTTTGGTGAGGGCTCTGCGCAGTGGACGTGGCTTCGTGAGCAGCTTGCCGACAGCCAGAGAAACAGCGCCTTCACCTTCGTCTTCTTTCACCATGTGCCGTATTCGGTTGGGCCCCACGGGTGGCCCGCTGGGAATGAATCCGGCCAGGATCCGCAATCGGGTGTGCCCGTCCGCACTCTGACGCCACTATTTCACGAGTTTGGCGTCGATGCGTTGATCGCCGGTCACGATGAGATGTGGGAACGCTCGGTGGTGGAAGGCGACGAGATCCTACCCGATGGCAGCAGCCGGCCACATTCGCTGCAAATCTTCGATGTCGGGATTGCCGGAGACGGGCTGCGTGGTCCAGAAGCAGGACTGGACAACCCTCATCAACAGTATCTGGTCCATGAGGATGCACCTGAGACCTGGTCAGATGGGGTTCTGCAGTCAGGGGGCAAGCACTATGGTCATCTGGAGATCGATATCCTGCCGATGGATGGCGCCTGGCAGGCGATCCTCAAGCCTGTGCATGTCTTCCCCTTCGTCGATGCAGATGGTGTGCTCACAGGTTTCGAGCGCAGGTTGTATGACGACATCGTCGTCCTCGGTGACGTTGCGACGGTGACGTTGCGACGGTGATCGAGGAAACGGTGATCGAGGGCCTGACGCAGAAGCCAGCAGAGGGCGAACGTCGTCTGCTGCCACCGTACCCGAACCCCTTCAACGACACGGTGCTCGTGCGCTATCAGTTGGCAAGGCCGGAGACCATCCGTATCGAGATCCGCGACAGCCGCGGGGCACTGGTTCGGACGCTGCAGGAACGTGCTCTGTCACCGGGGCTGCATACAGTCGAGTGGAATGGCCGCGACACACAGGGCGCGTCAGCAGTCAGCGGCGTGTATCTGATCACACTCGAAGCGGGGGATGTGCGCGAGACGGTCGAAGCGATGCTCGTCCGCTAGAGTTCGCTTGCATTGCGACGAGAGGCCGAAACTGACCTGGGTGAATGTGGTTTAGCGGCCCTCAGGGTCGTGGGTGACGACACGGCGACCGTCAGGATAGAGACGTCCCGTCTGGCGGTCGAAGGCGTAAGCGAGCTTGAGCGATTCGCTCGGTTCGCCGAGATAGTCAAAGCGGATCACGACGTCTTCTATGACCAAGCGCAAATCGGTCACATCATCGTGAAGGATGGGGAAGACGAGATACCCCTTCGCCTCCTGGCCTGAAAACACGACGTCATCCGTGAGCATGGTGCCGCGCAGCAGTTCCAGGCGCTCGCGCAACCGAGAATATTCGTTGCCGCGATAGCCGATGGCATACGCACGGTAGTAATTCTGCAACTGAGCCAGAGAAAGAGACCGATACTGCCGTCCATTGCTGGCAACAAGTAACGTGCGTGCGGGATCGACCTTTACCTTTGGATAACTGTAGTTCTTGACAGCTGCATGAAAGACGGTGAATCGCTGGCGTGTCGAATCGAGACCCGAAAATTGTGTGTCACCGAAGGTGTAGGCATTCGTCGACTTCGTTTCTCCCACTGAGGCGGCAGCGAAGTTGCGATTGAGTTCATCGTCTGTCACCGGTCGCAGAGTGATCTCAAAGCGGTCGAGTTGATACACGACACTGCCGTCATCGTGCACGGTCATGCCTTGATTCTGGTCACCTTCTGGCAGCAAGGGCCCCGCGAAGGGCTGATACGCACAACCGCTGAAGGCCCAACAAATTGACAAGATCGCGCCAAGCCCGAGTAGTTTCCTGGGGGACCCGAGTAGTTTCCTGCGGGAACCGGCGAGTGGGAGAAGTAGACGTTTCATGGGCTCAACCAAGGTGTGTCGTCAGCGAATGTGCCCTCAAATGCCGATTGGACAAATGACCGATCGGATAACCAAATTGAGATGGCGCGACGCGCAAAAGGTAGAGCTCCCCCCCCCTTCCACACAAGCAGCAAACGACCCTATAGAAGCAAATCCAAGGTCGGAATGCCTTGACGATCCCTTATAAACCATTGTTACGTTATCAATGAGTCCATGCCCAGGTGCGTCACACTCGTGTGATCTCGGCCTACCCAAACGACTGAAGCGCAGATACTTGCCAACTCCTCACGCCAATAGAACACAGACCTCAGTCGCGTGCTGGCCACGTCGCGCGGCGCTGTATTGTGCGAGTGCGATCGTCTTTCTGGCAGTCACTCCAGGTTTTGGTGAGGAATTCGTCGTTGGCGGTTCCGCGCATCCCTGGACAGAATCGGGCATCACGCCTGGTGGCGTCATCGCTTTCGTAGAGGACATCAGTTCCCTCACTGAAGGTGGCGAAGCGATCTTCACCGTCGAAGAAGGCAACGCGGACTGGATCGTCCCCGTTCGCCTCGACCCAGGGGTGAATATCGCTCTGGGTCTGTTGGATCGTGGCGGCAGTGTCGATATCAATCTTTCCGACAACCAGAAGGACGCCGATGAGTTGGAAGGAATTATCAATGGTGATCATCGGGTTGCCATCGACCGCAAGTGGGTGGATGGTCGCGCCCTCATAAACAATGGTGTCACACTCTTTGTAGATCTGGGTGCTCGTTTTGGGGTTAATCGGATTGTCTTCTATCCACGCATGACGCCGCAGTTTCCCTTCGGCAATGATTTCATGCGCAGCTACGATTTGTTCGTCGGCGAAGACGAGAACCCAAGTCTGGCGTTTCCAGATTTCTCCGAATCTGACAACACGGACACGACGGTGGTCATTGAGATTGATGCCCAGTTCGTTCGTTCCCTGGCCCTGAAGTCGACCCTGAACGCAGGGTTCGAGATCGATGAAATAGAGATCTATGGGACCGGTTTTGTGCCGGAGGCCGTTTACGAGTCCGATCCTCTCTTCCTCGATGATGCATCGGTATGGGGTCAGATTCGCTGGCTTGAGGCAATCGCCGGCGCTCCTGAAGATTCCTCCATCGAAGTGCGCGTGCGCTCAGGCGCAGACGACACGCCGGACGACTACTACCGCCAGATCAAGGTGGGTGGTGTCGTCACGGGACGCTCACCAAATGACGCCTTCGGCAATCTCCTGACGCGGGCAAGCTACGAACGCCTGCTGCGCCTGGATGAACCGGTGATCAAGCAGACGGATGCCGAGAAATGGGGCCAGTGGCAGCTGGTAGAGAATGGCCAGACGCTCGAATTGCCTGCACCCCGACAATATTTTCAGTTCCGCATCGATTTCACCAATGCAACGCTGACCTCGTCGCGTGCTTTGGCGCAACTCGCCTTCGACTTCAGCTCACCCCCTGTTGATGGCCTGTTTGCCGAGGTAGAGCCCTCGACAGCGTCGATCAGCGAGACGACGACCTTCACTTTTGTAACACTCGTTGACAATGACAGTGGCCGGGAAGGCTTCACGCGCTTCGATGTGGAGACGCCAACGAGAATCACTGCACTGCATTCGGTTAGCCTGACGGACCCCTCCGGCACAGTCACTGCACGTGGTGACTTCGGTGCCGTGGATGTCGGCGAGATGCTGCCGCGATCCAGCGGTGAGATCATTCTCACAGAGGTCGATGACGAACACTTTTCCCTTACCATGCCACGCGTCGATCAAGATGGAGCGTCGATCGAGATTGTCTTCGATTCTGCGGTGTTTCGCTACGGGACACGGTTTCGCGGGCTCGCTTTCGCTGAGGGGTCGACACTGCCTCTGCTTACTGAGGGAGGCAACGCAACGTCGGCGATCGAATCGGATGATCTGCTAGTACGGGTCTCAATCGGTTCGACGGTTGCCGGCCCTTTGAAGCTGTCGCCGTCGAGCTTTTCGCCGAATGACGACGGCATCAACGACGATTTGCAGATCGACTACATCGTCCAACATCTTGTGGCACTGTCTCCAATCACCGTACATGTACACGATCTGAGTGGCCGCCGTGTGCGGCAACTCGTCAACACCGACAGAAGCAGTGGTCAGTATCGAGTCGAGTGGGATGGCCGCACTGACGACGGCAACCTGGTTCCACCGGGGATATACCTGATCGCCGTCGAAGTCCGTTCCGATGAAGGCAGCCAGCGGCGCCTGCGTCAGACGGCAGTCATTTACTAAGAGCCTGAATCTACTAAAAGACCTGTATCGCCAACCGAGAGAAGTCAGGGTGCACATGAGTCAGTCAACAACAATCCGCCGGGCATTCCAGGTCGCTATCTGCCTCTGCTGGATCAGCCTCTTCGCCTCCCCTGTCGCATCTCAGGACTACGGAGCACGACTCGGCAGCGTAACTCGTGGCGGTGAAGTCAATTTCGAACCGACGGGCCCCGGCGTTCTGTTCGACGCACTCGATCCATCGGTACGCAAATGGTATGTGCCACAAGAGCTCTACAACGAATACGGGTGGCGCCAGGCCGAATACACGAACTACGCTCGGCACCGCTACGACCGCTACGTCGACACGGCGATCGAAGGCGACTATTTCTACGATCAGTATGGAAGTTTTGTCACCCGTGGTTGGCTGGTCTACGATTGGCAGGAAGATCGTCCCCAGCAGTTTGGCAGCACGATCCTCAAGACCAGTCGTTATCGAAATTGGTTTAATCGTGTCGTGATCGCCTCCGATTCAAGGGGTCAGTATCACTACACGCTGACCATTGGCGATGAGATCCGTACGACTCTGACGCCGATGACCTTCTCCAAGCCCGGATTCAATGGCATTCAGTTCGACTTCGGCGCGGACAAGTATCAGGGCACACTGCTGCTGTCACGGCCAAGTCGACCGGCGCAGGTCACCCAGCCAGAGGTACCCGACACACGCACGAGTGTGACCAACCTGCTCGGTGGTCGCGCCGAGGTGCAGATGGGTGACTTCATCAAACTCGGTGCAACCTATGTCAGCGCCTTCCAGGCACAGACGCTGCGCGATGATGTGGCGGGCACACCTTTTTCGGGTGGGTCACTGACGACGGAGCAGAATGCGGTGCCCGTGGCGCGCATCATCCTGCGTCTATCAGATGACTCGCCTGAAGATGGCATTGGTGGCGCAGCACTATTCGACGATGAAATTGTCATCACCGATGTGGATGGCATTGTCGTGCGGGGTAGCGAAATCGGTTTCGAACCGGTTCGCGAGGGTGGTTTCCAGAAGGTCGGTTACCTGGCCGCCGATGGCGGTGAGCGTATTCTGCTGACGTACGATTTCACGGATCCCAGCTACGTCGGGCCAGATCGATCGGTGATCAAGGAGGTCGCCTTCGAGCTTGTCGTGTCAAACGACTACGTCGTTGAGATCACGTCAGACCGGCAGACGAACGAAGACCAGCAATCCGTCTTTCTGCTGAGCGAGCGCGCAGCCGGCAATATTCAGGACAACTCGAACCAGCGTCTCCTGCGTATCGAATACGGTCTGCCGACGTCGAATGTGGTCTTCGGCTTCACCATCGAAGGCACGCAAGTGTATGGATTCGACTTCTACGGTGAATACGACTTCAACAAGCGCTACCGGAAATACCCCAATGTGAATCGCAAAAATCACAGTACCGCCGTCGACGATGCCCAGGCGTGGATGCTCAATGTCACACGCACGACATACCCCTGGTTTCTGTCTTTTGAAGGCTACAGCATGGACAGTGACTACTCGACGCGATCCTTTCTTGCAGGCACACGAGTTCAAGATGAGATCGACTACGAGAATGAGCGACTCTATGTCTACGAATTCGTCGAAGACAACGATGATCAGGATCGCCGCCCAGACTGGGATCGCTTCGGCCAGAATCTGATCGACAACGCCATTTTTCCCGGGTATGACGAAAACAACGATTTCATCTCCGATTTCAACCAGAACGACACCGATGACCGGCCCAATCTGGTGCCGGACTACGAAGAGCCCTTCCTGCGTTATCACACGGATCGCCCGGAATTTCTCTTCGGCATCGACATGAACAACAATGGCTGGATCGATCGGTTCGAAAATGACAACGAACCGGATTATCCCTACAAGCGGGATCGACGCGGATACAATTCCTACGTAGGCCTGCATCTGATGTCGGATGCGCGCCTGACAGTTGGCCGGACCGATGAAGATCTGATCGATGGTGACGGTACCAATCGGACGACGTATTTGCTGCTTACCCTCGACCGGGATCGGGCCAATCTGGGGCGTCTGCGCTTTTACCAGTATTTGCGTAAGGCGAAAGATGATATTCCCGACCACCTGTTCCAGTGGGTCCAGTTACCCGACTCACGTGGAGGTCTCGTGGACATTCAGGATCCCCTGCCCGCCAGGGATACCTGGATCAATACGACCTACCTGCGTTTCGACTACAAGGCGATCGAGAACTTCAATTTCGTCAATAAGCTGAAGTACGAGATCTTTCATCAGAGTGACAACGTCAGCGAACTGCGAGAAACGTCCAGTTTCCTCGGCCTCATCAACAAGGCGGACTACACTTTCCAGTTTGGCCCTGTCGATGTGCAGCCTCGCTGGAAGAGCGAATTCGTCCGCCAGCGCCCAGTCGAGGCGCGAGATCCGTCAAGACGTGAACTGACAGAAACGCTCTTTCTCGTCACACGATTTCCCATCTTGCGGCACACGCTGGTCGAACTTGGGCTCGAGATTTCCCATTTCGAGCAGATGCGGGACAAGAAGGGGATCCCCGTCAATCGTGCGTTGCTGCCCGATTCCAATTCTCGAGTTTTCGCCATGCAGTTCCGCAATTCATCACCCTATCTCGGCTACAATCTCGAGTTGCGTACAGGATTGCGTTTACAGAAACAGACCTTTGAAACGCTGCCATCAGAGACGACGAGCACCCTCTTTGTCACCGTCTACGCCGGGTTGGGTGGTTGAATGTTTCCTGTGCAACAAGATATAGGTGCAGGCCGAGTCCTCTGTGCGGATCATCATGCTGGCCATGAATCTTGTTGCCTTCAGACCTCGGGGTTTGTAGTTTTTCTCACTTGATGCGAGCCGAATCATGGCAGGTGCCAGAGATGGCGCCTACGGTGACTTGGTTCCACATCTGATCGCGTACTCTTCCTACCGGCTCAAAGGAGCAAAAAAATGAAGAGACTGGCACCGATCGCAGCATTGTTGGTCCTATTGGCCTCCAGTGGTGCAGACGCCCATCAGGGCGAGCTTCGATTTATGTTTCAGTTTCCCGCAGGACTCGAGCCCACCCTCGATGGTGAGCTCGATGACTGGGCCTTCGTTCCTGAGGTCTATTACAATCGCGCCGAGAACATGTTCAATCAGTTCGGCGCGCCATTGGATCTGAGCGACTTCAACTCGTTCCAGATCTGGGGCTACTCCTTGGCGACGAACAAGGTGTATTTCGCTTTCTGGGTCGCCGATGATGCCCTTCACAATACGGAGAAGTGGTCGACGACGACGGACTGGGATCACACAGGTGGTCAGTTTCGCAGCTTCGGTGATGAGAGCGAAGAATTCCAGGAGCGTTGGACCGGTGCTCAGGCACAGCGTTATGACATCTATGCTCCGACCTTCGCCTCTGGTGGTTTCTACACCAAGCAGTATGGCCAGGCCTGGGCCGGCGAAGAGCCTTACGTCATGTGGGGCGGCAAGCACACGAAGGGTGAGGTAGGCAACTTCGAGCCCGCAGAGATGCAGGGCGAAGTGTCAATCACACCTTTCGATGACATCCATCCCGATGGTCCCGACGCCAGCACGGAGCATGTCTTCGCCGTGAACCAGATTGTCGGTCTTGAGGCAAACTGGGGTGACAAGGATCCCGAGCCGGGTGCCTACGACGACGCATACTGGTCGTTGTTCGGTGGTATCGGTGCTTCTTCTCAGGCTGATCAGTTCGGTGATTTCCTGACCGCTCCATTGGAGCAGGGCCTGCCGACAGCCGTAGAGACCAGCACTTGGGGTCAGGTCAAGGCTTCTTTCGCGGCCGAGTAAACCGCATCGCCTTATACGCACCTGCACTTAAGTGAGTCACAAGAAGCGGGGTTCACGGGCTTTCGTGGACCCCGCTTTTCTATTCTGAGGTCGAATATGAAGATCAAGTGTTGTGTCATTCTGGCAATTCTCTCGTTGAGCTGCTCGGTCTGGGCACGCGAACGTTTGCAGATAGGTGGTGCTGGCGGACTGGAGTGGTCGGCGACGGGCTCATTCACCTTCGTCGATGACGCTCATACGGCAGGCAGTATTCGACCCTTTGAGACGGAACCGACACACAATCTGATCTCATCCATGCGCTCCCGTGGTGGCAATGTCGACACGATCATCGACAAATACACGATCCCGAACACTTGGACTGACGGCGGCGACGAGTTCGTTGTCGATGGTGATTCGACGACAGCCTTCGTGCATCCGCCGCGAATTCAGATTCTTGGCGGTGGTGGTGGCTACTGGACGGTGCCCATGTTCTTTGATCTGGGCGCCCCGTTTCTGGTGGAGCGGATTCGCTTTATGACTCGCGCCGATCACCCTGAGAACCAGATGCGCCGCTACATCCTTTCCCTCAACGATGGCACCGAGGCTTCAAAGGATCGCGTCGGCAACATCATCTGGAGCAGATACCGAGAAGAGATAGACAACCTGGACAGTGTCGTTGATCTCGAAATCGAGCCGCAGATGGTTCGCCACATCTATGTGCGGCCAGGGGGAATCGGCACCAACAATGGCCTGAGTGAGACCTGGGAAGTGGCAGAGATGCAGGTTTTTGGTCGCGGTTTCGTCCCCACCGCTGAGTACATATCAGATCCGATCGATCTGGGTGCCTCTTCGACACTGGGCCAGATCCATTGGGGCTCGCAACTTGACCCTGGTGGACAGATCATCATCCAGACTCGCACTGGAACGGACGATCAACCGTATGTCTACTGGCGCATTACAGGCGTTGGTGATGAACTGTCGACCCAGGATGAGCGGGGGCGTCCGCTCACGCGCGAACGCTACCGGTTGCTCAAACCCAATCAGCGTGGCGGAATTACGGACGATCTGAAGGACTGGAGTCCCTGGCAGACATACGAGCTTGATTTCGGTGTGGCAGGAACACAGATCTTGTCACCGAGCCCCAGTTCACACATTCAGATCCGTATTCAGTTTTCATCGGGCGCTCTTGCCGGCGGTCAAGTGGACTCTCTCTTCTTCGAATATTCACAGCCTCCAGTGGTCACCTCCGCCGTGGGCGAAATTTCGCCCACGGATGTCATCGCGGCGTCGCTGACGAGCTTCACCTACGCTGTCAGAGCACGAATCGAGCGTGGGCAAACGGGGTTCAACGCCATGCGTCTGCAGACAAGCGCCCTCGTAGATTCCATCACGGACGTGCGCGTCGACCGCGGCGTGGTGGAATACCGTATCGAACCACAGGACACGTTGGGTCAGGAATATCTGATTCACTTTCCACGGATCGTTCAGGACCAGTCTCTACTAGAAATTGACTTTGACGCCCGCGTCTTCCGCTATGGAACTCCTTTCGACGGGGCGCTGCTGGATACCAGCACCGACGACGTTCCCCTGGCGATCAGTGCCGGCGATGCAGTCCCCGGCATACTCAGCGACGAGCTCGTCGTACGAACCAGTCTTACAGGCGACATTATAGCGGATCTATCGGTGCAGCCGAATCCTTTTTCACCGAATGGGGACGGCATCAACGACCGGTTGAAGCTGACTTCCGCCGTCTTACGCCTCACAGGTCAGACGCAGATCGACGTACAGATCTTCGATCTGGCAGGTCGACTCATTCGTCAGCTGGAAGATGTCGTGAACGGCAGTTCGCCCTTCTCGATCGAATGGGATGGCACCGATGGGGCCGGTAATTTGTCACCACCGGGTCTGTATGTCTTCCGCCTGGTTCTCGACGCCGATTCAGGCACGGAATCACGCGTGGGACAGGTGGCACTCATCTATTGAAGCGCTCCAGGTTCTCTATTGCTGCAGGCGCCATTGCTACAGGGCTGATGCTGATCGGATGTGCCACAGAGCCGCTCGTGCCACCCGCGCCGGGTGTGGTTGCCAGTATTGGTGAGGAGCGGATTCTGGCCCAGGATCTACGCGATTACGCGGAGCGGGTTCCCATCACCTTGCTTGCCAGTACGCATGGCGATTCAGCGCGACAGCAATATCTACGAAGTCTGCTCGTGCGACGACTTCTTGCCCACGAAGCTGCCGAGCGGGGTCTCGACACGGCGCTGGCCATCGCGCAACAGGTGGATGGTCGATTGCGGGACAAGCTGAAGAATGTGTATCTGCGAGAGCAGGTCTGGCCTCACATCAGTGTTGAGAAGGCGCGAGCCCAGGCTTTCTACGACAGTCTCGGGCTGGGGCTGCAACGCCGCCTTGCGGGGATCGTCACGACCTCTGCGGCCCAGGCTGAGACGCTGCGTGACGCACTGGCAAGTGGAGAGCGCTTCGAAATGCTGGCCATCAAGCACTCGATCCATACTTCTTCGGCGCCAGGCGGCGGCGAGTTGGGATATGTAACTCAGCGCCAGGCAGCGCAGTTGGGTATTTCGGCCTCGGTCTTCGCCAGTCTTCCCGACAGTGCCATTTCGGAGGTGATTCCTCTTGGGCAGGAATTTCAGGTCCTGCGCTTTCTGCATACGAAGATCTCACCAATCGAAGACTTTGTACAGCAGATCCTCGATCTACTGATGGAACAAGAGCGTTGGAAAGTTGAGTCCGAAACACTGCAGTCGCTGGCGGTCGAATACGATTGGCGACCAGTCCCTGAGGGCCTGGGAATTCTGGACGAGCGTGGCGCAGGCGATACGGTGCTACAACTGTGGTTGCTTGAGCCCGGTGAAGCCGCCCTGCCGCTGTTCACCTACGCGGACACGGCGATTTCCATCGGGGAATTTCTGCAGATCAGCAAGCGCAACCGGCGAGAGATCAAAGACGGTGCATCTGCCGTGCGAGTGGCAGATGAAATCCTGCGCGCTGAGCACCTCTACGCAGAGGCAGCCCGTCGCCTCGGGGCAGACCAACAACCTGAGATCGTCTCCTGGCAGCAGGAATTGGTCGAGGAGTTGGCGATTACCGAATTGCGTCGACAGGTGCTCGATGCAGAACCCGTTGTCACGTCCGAGGATGTACAGAAATTCTACAAGGATTATCCCGACGCATTTCGTGAGAGTGATGACATTCTCATCGTAGAAACCCTCGTTGGATCCGAGCAGGAGGCTCTTGCCGTACTTGATGAGGTGGCGTCAGGGCACGATCTACTAGATGTCGCCCGACGCACGACTCTGCGGCGGGAAGGACCGGCAGATTCGCGCGGCACACTGCGTCTCAATGAACACGAGCGCATGACGAACAGTGTCCTCTACGCTGCCGTGCAACAGGCGCCACTGAACGATGTCGTCGGCCCCGTTGCCGTTGAAGGTGGGCACAGTGTTTTTCGCACCATCCACCGCGAGAAGGGTGCACTCATGCCATTTCTGCAGGTGGAAGCTCGCGCCAAGGCCTACGCTCGCCGGTTTAAGCAGAATAGTGCCTTCGAAGGTTTTGTCGAAGAGTTGCTTGCACGCCACAAAAATCAGACACTGATCTACGAGATGGAGTTAGCCCAAGCCTTGCCCGATTCACTCGTCGATGAGATCGCACGTCGCGATCACCAGCGTGCTGGTCTTCCCGTCGACCTCAACTGAAGCGGCCGCGTCGTACCGAGAGGAACCTCCCATGTCACTGACCCACATTCGACCACGTGTGTGCACAAGTTTGGGGATCCTGCTTCTGTGCACTGCGTGCTGGGCCCAAAATGGCTATCGCCACACGAGTCAATCGATCGAAATCGATCGGGCGAGCCACTGGCGTGCCTGGTCGGCGCCCGCCGGTCTGGTGACCATCACAGACAATGGAGCCGTGCAACCGCGCAAATTGGCGACTTCGATCAATGCATCCTTGACTGCGGGAGACTTTCGCTACGAACTGGCGGGCTCTCTAAGCAACTTTTACGACAACTCCGTCAATGAGTCGGGTGTGCTGCTGGCGACGGGGGGTATCAAACGCGCCTATACCAATGCAGCTGTCGCGCGACGCATGATGGATGGCGACGATGAGACATTCTGGGAGCCCAACGCTGACGACGAGTTGGCCAGTTGGCAGGTTGAAGTCGATCTGGGACGACTGGTTTCCGCTACACGTATTGTCGTGCGTTTCGTCGATGATTCTCCCGAAGTTCGTGCCGATCCCTTTTACCAATTCCGCGTGCACACAGCGACGGGACAAAATCCTTTTGACGATGCCAGCAGCTCCGCTCTCGACTATCAATTAGCCGGCGGCACAACAGAGCCAAATCTCGACCAACGAGAATTTTCCTTCGATCTGGAACCGGCCCTTGAGCATTCTGACGGGTGGACAGGTCGATTGGTGCAATATGTACGACTCGCCGTCACTGGACGCCGTGGAACCCACGGAGAAGAGCTCACTCAAAGTGAGTATGAAGCACTTGGTGCCGCCGATCAGGGTGACGTTGAGAATCTCTGGCTCATCGCTGGCGAGCAGCGCCTCGTAACACAGGCGTCATACGACGCGTTGCCCGTCGATCAGCAGGGCGGACACCGTTACTTCCGCCGTGAACGTCCTCGTCTGGCGGAGGTGGAAGTCTGGACGGCAGGTGACAATGTCGCCACGCGTATCGTCGAACGCGGGGGCAGTCTGCAGGAGGGAAATCCGAACTCCGCTGCTGAACTGGCTTTTGATGGCAGCATCCGTTCAAACTGGAATGCGACTGTTTTCAGTACAGTAGGTGATATCGCGGGATGGGGGTTGTTACAGATCGATCTGGGCGCACTACTGAGAATCGATGCGGTACGCACCATCACCCGCCGTGCGGCTCTTGCAGAACGGGTACTCTACGGATATCAACTGCGAGGGTCCGACGGTTCTGTGGCCCCAGATGGCAGTCTGATCTGGGAGACGCTCAGTAGCAAGGATCGATTATTCAATCAAAGCACGAGACTCTTTGAGGATCGTTTCGATGCCAGGCTCTTCCGCTTCCTTGAATTTCGCAATCTCGATACGGCGCGGCGGACACTTGCCCATGAGGGGAATCGGTTCCAGAGTGTTGTGACGGAGATGCAGATCTACAGTAGTGGGACTGTGCCGGAGGTGAACATGGTCTCCGATCTCATCGATATGAACACACCTCGTATTCTGCAGAATATCTCCTGGGATGCTGAGACGCCGGAAGGCACATCCGTTGAAATTCGCACACGCACAGGTGATGAACTTAACGAGATCAGTCACTATTATCTCAAGACCGGCGAAGAAGTCACCAAGTCAGAATGGGACTCAAAACCGTCCTTCTTTCGCGATCCCCTACCTCGAATCGAGACCGTCCCCGGCCCCGGGTGGAGCAATTTTAGCCAGGCCTATATCGAGCAAGGCGAGCGGATCGTCTCGCCAAGTCCACGACGGTATCTGATCGTTGAGGCCAGGCTGCTGACATCATCTGTCGATACGGCGGCCACGCTGCGTTCGATTTCCGTGTCCACCTTACAGCCTGTGGCGACACAACTTCTCGCTGAAATCTCACCCAATCGTGAGGTGCCGGTCGGCGAATTGATCGACTTCGATGTCTATCTTCGACCGTCCTTTGTCACGACGCGCTCGGGCAATTTCAACCACTTGCGTCTCACGGCTCCATCCAGATCGGTCATGACGCTACGTGGTGTCGATCTAGGCGATGAAGATGACTTCTCTGCGGCGACGATCCAGGGTTTCACGCGTGCTGGAGACAGTCTGTTTCAAGATGATTCGGGACAAACGCTTTCGGTGACCGGAGATGGGACCGACACGCTGCTGGTGCAACTACCTGCGTCGATTCGGTCCACCGGTCCTGATCTGGTGCGTTTGTCCTTTACGGCCACCGTTTTTCAGAGTGGATCCACCTTCGGGCTCGAGGCGGCCGCTGCCTCTACCCCAGATTCGTGGCAGTCTGCTGATGGCGGAGATGCTGTCGGCGATGATCTGTCCATTGGCTCGGGGTTGACGGTGATGACTCCCTTGGGAGGTAGCACCGTGCGAATCGGGGACGCAACGAGCCGTGTGTTCTCGCCCAATGGCGACGGCATCAATGACCAGGGTTTGTTCGAATTTGCTGTGCTGCGCATAAATGTGCATCGCGAGGTGGGCGTCCATATCTACGACCTGACAGGTCGCCAGATCCGCACCTTGGCAGAGACCCGCAGCAATGCCAGCGGTCTTTATCGGATCGAATGGGATGGTCTGGATGCGAAGGACCAGTTAGTACCGCCCGGCATCTACATCGTGCGCTACAAGGTCGACGCTGATGCCGGCGGGGCGACGCCGACGGGGCTCATTAGCGTCGCCTACTGACGCGGCCGCTATGGGTCGTCTTCTTCGGGGCCGGCAGGGTCCGAATTCCGCTCACGAAGATCGGCCAGGGCCTGGCGCAGTTCGCGCAGGTCTGGGTCGACGAAGTACAAGTGCAATACCTTTTCGCCATCGCGCGTTGCCGTGTTCAGCACACCGGCTCGGGTTTCTCCCAGAATCCATGTGCTCTCTGCTGACCAGAATTGGATTCGGTCGCCACGGCTCACGTCCAGATCGACACTGATCGCCGCGCCCCCCTCGCTGATATCGAGCAGACGACCGGCGACAGAATTCATGCCCTCACCAAGGCCATTTGCTTCATCCTCCCCATCGGTCGCGTCTTCATCATCAAATAGTTCCGTTTCAACCGGCGATCGGCGTTGCAGCACCCACACGGCGAGATTTGCTTCAATTCTCGCCGTGTCTCGCGTTCATGCACATCTTGATCCCGCAAAACGATCAGGCGTGATTTCAGTTTCTCCAACACGCGTATTTCACCTTGTCGCTTGTCGATCCGTTTGTCGAGATCGCCGACGAGATACTCTCGGCCATCGGCCGAGTTCAGCAGCTTGAGTGGGGCCTTGGGAGACAGGCGTACGGCGATGCGTTGCACCGTGCGTGCCTCGCCCTGTCGAAAGCCGAGGGCCGTCGCCCGTTCCTCAAAAGCATGGGATCGTTCGGCCTTGGTCGAGGCAGTATTGGCGCGCGCCCTGCGGTTCTTCCGGTGCTTGGTCACAAACGAGTAGGTCAGATGTGCAAGCCAGCCGAGGAGTCCAAGGGGAATAATCCATTTGGCGAATCCCACATCCACATTCTGATCGAACTGGAGGTACGTGCGCTGTGCATGGGCCGGGACCTGGGTAAGGCAGACGATGGCGACAAAACGAATGAGGCGCTGCATACAGGCCTCCTGGCGTTGGATGGGCGGGAGAGATCTTTCTACAAGCTCACCATACCAATTTCTACAAGCTTACCATAACAAAGGGTCTGGTGCTCTTCCACAACTGGCTCTATTTGCCTGAAACCGTGCAATGTCCCTATGTCTTGTCTCTATGAAAGAGACAGACCAGAAGAAAATAGTCACCGCTGTTGATGAGAAGCGCTTGCTGGCGACGGCAACGGCTCTCGTCGATGTGCCCAGTCCCACCTGTGATGCAACGGCCGTGGCCGCTCGACTTGCCGAGATCCTGACGGCGGACGGCTTTGAGGTGGAGCGACCCGATGCGGGCTGGCCGAAAGCACCCGCTGTTGTGACGCGCCTGCATGGCAGTAGCGTGGGACGTACCCTGCAATTCGATGGTCACCTCGACACGGTGCATCTGCCATTCGTGCCGGCAAGTGTCGTCGATGGCAACCTGTTGGGCCTTGGGGCCTCGGACATGAAGGGTGGGATCGCTGCGTGTGTCGAAGCAATGCGCGCTCTACGCGATACCGATGCCCTGCAGGGCGGCAGTATACTGCTCACCACCCACGACCATCACGAAGCACCCTGGGGGGACGGTCGCCAGGTGCATGGTCTGATCGAAGGAGGGTTCACGGGCGATGCGGTCCTGCTGCCGGAATATCTCGCGCATCCCTTACCTCTGGCCGGTCGGGGGATGGCCGTTTTCGAGGTGACTCTGTCGCGTCCGGGTGAGCCTGTCCACGAGGTTCTGCGGCCAGCCAACCAGCCGAATGTCGTCAACGCCGGGGCGGAACTCGTGGTTCGCCTCAAACAACTCGCCGCCGAACTAGCGCAGAGTACCCATCCACACGCTGGCTGTGATACGGCTTTCGTCGGGTTGCTGCAAGCAGGAGAGATCTACAACCAGTCACCAACCACCTGTCAGGTGAAGGGGACACGTCGATGGGTGACGCCTGGACAGGTCGAGGCTGTAAAAGAGCAGCTTGGTTCGATCATCGAGCGTGTGGCGCAAGACACGGGAACCGTCGCCGAGTGGCACATCGAAGTGCCAGGTGATGCATTCCATATCGACGAGACAGAACCGATCGTCCAGTGTCTGCAGGCTGCCTCGCAACAGGTGAGTGGCGCGCAGCTGCCTTTCGGCGGCAAACCCTTTGTGGATGATGGCAACAAGTACTCAGCCATGGCCGGTATCCCGGCACTAACCCATGGCCCCCATGCGACCGGTGCTCATACAACGCAGGAGAGTGTGCCTGTCAGCGAACTGACACGGATCGCGCAGGTCTATGCACTGACAGCGGCACGCTTCTGCCCTGCGCTTTGAACTAAAAGAGACAGGAAAGGATCCATGCCAAACATCGATTGGCGCTACCACCGCCCGGGCTGAACAAGCTGCAAAAACACGCAAGAGTTTCTTGCGCAGAATGATGTATCTGATGGCACTGTGCAAAGTGCCACCAAGGAGCCCGTCACAGCAGAGACGGCCCTGGATCTACTACGAGGCATCGATGAGATGTTCGTTGCAAAAGGCCAGAAGATCGATCGTATTGATCTGCGTCAAAGTCGGCCTGGCGACGACGAGTTGCTGGCCCTGCTACTGGGCAGATCGGGCAAACTCAGGGCTCCCACGATTCGTGCCGGCAAGCGGCTCCTCGTCGGCTACAATCAGGAGATGATTGCCACCCTTCTGTGAAGGGTCGCC
>Ga0114999_10002483_pt1 | contig 24204 bp, 24 predicted proteins | sample ArcticOcean_MG_C_3_FD_89820 | JGI IMG/M metagenome (GOLD analysis project Ga0114999, IMG submission 89820) | Marine microbial communities from western Arctic Ocean - ArcticOcean_MG_CB8_126 | ecosystem: Environmental > Aquatic > Marine > Oceanic | place: Arctic Ocean: Canada Basin | collected...
AATAATTTTGAAAAAAAATATAATAATGATAATAATGATAATAATGAAAAAATTATAGATGGAGAGTTTAGGACAATTAAAGAGGAAGAAAAAATTAAATGAGAATTAGAATAATAGGTTATGCTTTACTGGTAAAAAAACAGTAAGAATTCATAAATAGTTTAATAAAACGATTACAAAAAGAAATAAGGATGCAGTTTAATGGGATTTAAATGCGGAATAGTTGGTTTGCCTAATGTTGGAAAATCTACATTGTTTAACGCTCTAACCGAAACTAGCAATGCTCAAGCAGAAAATTATCCGTTCTGCACTATAGATCCCAATATAGGCGAAGTTGCTATACCTGACAATCGTTTAAAAACATTAGCCACAATAAGTGATTCCAAATCAATAATACCTACAAAAATGTCATTTGTAGACATCGCTGGATTAGTAAAAGGAGCCTCCAAAGGTGAAGGATTAGGAAACAAATTTCTTGCAAATATTCGTGAAATGGATGCCATAGCATACGTTATTAGGTGTTTTGAAGACCCCGATATAGTTCATGTAAATGGAACTATTAACCCAGTTGAAGATAGCGAAATAGTTGAAACTGAATTAATGCTATCTGATCTAGAAAGCATTGAATCAAGAATTTCATCAATCGAAAAAAAAGCTAGATCTGGAGATAGAGAAGCAAGAGAATTATTACCTATAATAACCAGCGTTCATGAATTATTAAGTACAGGAAAACCAGCTCGATTATTAAAAATACCTGAAGCTGAAAAGCCTAAATTAAAAAGTTTACAATTACTGACAAGCAAACCCGTACTTTACATATGCAATGTTTCCGAGGAAGATGCAACCACAGGAAACAAGTTCTCAAAATTAGTTCAAGATATAGCAAATAAAGAAGATGCTCTTTCAATCATAATTTCAGCAAAAATAGAATCTGAAATATCTCAATTAAATACCGAAGAAAAAAATGAATTTTTAATAGCATTAGGATTAGAGCAATCTGGATTAGAGCAAGTAATCCAATCTGGCTACAAACTTCTTAACCTAATAACTTATTTCACTTCAGGTCCCGAAGAATCAAGAGCTTGGACTATACCAAAAGGGTCTAATGCACCAAGAGCCGCAAGAGAAATACATACTGATTTCGAAAAAGGATTTATTAGAGCAGAAATAGTCAGTTATAAAGATTATGTAACTTTACAGGGTGAAAAAAAATCTAAAGAGGCGGGAAAAATGCGGGTTGAAGGAAAAGATTACATAGTTGAAGATGGGGATGTTATATATTTCAGATTCAATGTTTAATTCTTATTACTGTCTTCTCGTTTTCTCGAATTAGATGCTAAAATACATTCAGACATAAAAAAAGGGTTCATTAGAGCAGAAGTAATAAATTATAATAAATTTATAGAAGTTAAATCTTTAAATAAGTCAAAAAAACAAGGAAAATTAAAACATGAAAGTAAAGAATATATTGTTAATGATGGCGATATAATAAATTTTTTATTTTCAGTTTGATAGGAGTTTAAATTGGAAGAAGAAATAGGAAAAATAAATAAACCAAATGCTGATAAAGTTATCGGTAAAAAGAAGGCATTTATTTGTGTCTTACTGCAAGCTCCGCAAGAAGCTTCAAAAGAATTACATGATCTTATATTTAATTATTGGAAAGCAGTAGATAAAAATATTTCAAATCTAGAAGAAAAAACTGGAGTAATTAATAAAATATTTGTTGAAGGAATTCCAGGAAGTGGAGAAGATGTGTCAATTAATTTAAAAGAAGCAAGTATAGGTGCTTGGAATATCACAGAAGAAAGAAGAAAAACTGGAGCAAAATTTTCAGAATTAGAAGACTTAGAAATTTTACAGAAAGTTATAGATTGGTCTAAATGTTTAAATTCTGGATTAACTAACAGAAGTGTTGCTGAAAAAATTTCAGAAGAATTAAAGAATGAATCTCAAGTAAGAATAGATTTTATTAAATCTTCTTTAGAAAAAAACATAGAAGAAGGAGAGTCTGCTATTATTTTTACAGGCAATCAAGAAATCAATATTCCTGATGATATAGAAAAATTTATTATATCCCCTCCTGAATTAGATTTAGTTGCTCAATGGGTAAAAAAAGCTCAAGAATCGATGGAAGCTCAAATGAAAGAACAATATGAAGCTCAAGCTAAAGCTCAGGCTGCAGTTTCTAATCAAAAAGAAGAATCTGAAGATTCTTCTTCTGAGAAACCTGATAGTGGGTTATGGACTCCAAACTAAATACAGCTTTAGGTTTATATATTCACATACCATTTTGTCATACGAAATGTACATATTGTGATTTTAATACATATTCAGGAATTGAAAATTTAATTAAAGATTTTAGCAATTCAATCTATAATGAAATAGAATTTTGGAAAATTAATGAAAATTATTTTGTAGACTCGATTTTTATTGGAGGAGGAACTCCATCATATATTGACCCTATAATAATAAAAAATATTTTATCAAAAATCAAACAAAACTTTCAATTTTCTGATGAAGTAGAAATAACACTTGAAATAAATCCTGAAGATGTAACACAAGAAAAAGCTAATTATTGGAAAGAAATAGGAATTAATAGATGCTCACTTGGAATTCAATCTCTACAAGATAAAGAGCTAATACTAATCAATAGAAGACATAATAGTGAAAAAGCCTTAGAATCATTTGAAATTTTGAAAAATGTATTTAGCAATATTTCAATTGATTTAATATATGGTTTACCTAAACAAACAACTGAATCATATTTAAATACCTTACAGACTATTGTAAATAAAGAACCAAATCATATTTCATGCTACTCGCTTCAAGTTGAAAAAGGGACTGTATTGAACCAGCAAGTAGTCAACAGCCAGATATCAGTAGCTAATGATGATTTATCTGCTGAAATGTATGAAATAACTTATAAATTATTAAAGGAAAAAGGGTTTGAAAATTATGAAATTTCTAATTGGTCTAAGAATAATAAAAAATCCTTGCATAACTTAAAATATTGGACTATGAAACCATACATAGGAATAGGGCCAGGTTCACATTCATATATAAATAATAAAAGATTTAGCATTATTAAACCTCCAAAAAAATATATTGATTTCTTTTCAAATAAAATAGATAAAATAGATAAAATAGATGAAATAGATGAAAAAATAGAATTTTTAAAGAAAAATAATATACTGGATGTTTTTGAAATTCAAACACAAGAAAATGAAATTTTAGAATATCTAATGTTAAGTATAAGACTAAAAAATGGAATTGATACAGATCATTTCAAACTTAAATATAAATCTGATTTTGAAGACTTATACTTAAAAGAAATTGAAGATTACATGAAAAATGATATTTTATTTAAAAAGAATAATAATTATGTATTAACTGAAAAAGGAAAGTTATTTGCTAATGAAGTAGCTAATAACTTTGTAAAGTAATGTTCTCTATATGTACTGCAGGTCATATAAATCATGGTAAAACTAGTCTGATAAAAAAATTAACAGGTGAAAATACAGACCGGTTAATTCAAGAAAAAAATAGAGGCATGTCTATTGAATTAGGATTTGCAAAATATACTTCTTCTAAAAATATAAATGCGTCGATAATAGATGTTCCAGGGCATGAAAAATTCATTAAAAATATGATATCAGGAACATATGCAGTAGATTTGGTTTTATTAGTTATTGCTGCAAATGATGGAATAAAAAAACAAACATTAGAACATCTTAAAATAATAAAATCTTTAGAAATTGAAAATTTAATTGTAGTAGTTAATAAAATTGATTTGATTGAGAAAGCAGAATTTCTAAAGCTTAAAGATAATATAAATAATTTATTAGAAAAAAATAAATTTTATAAAACAAAAATTGTTGAAATTTCCATTAAAAATAATATTGGACTAGATTTATTAAAAAGGGTTATAGATAGCGAAATTCATAAAGAAAGAATTACATTAAATGGTCCGTCAAGAATATCAATTGATAGAGTATTCACTTTAAAAGGTAAAGGTACAATAATTACAGGTACACTACTAGGTAGATCAATTTCGTCTAAATCTAAATTAGAAATTTTTCCCAATAATAAATTATTAAAAATAAAAAAAATCGAATCATTCAATGAAAATACTGATCATATAACATCTGGCAGTAGATGCGCTATAAATATACAAAATCTAGACTCAAAAGAAATTAGTAAAGGAAGTATAATTTCTGAAAAAGGTTTTATCATCACATCTAAATTTATTTATGTAAAAACAAATTTGATTAAAATAATTAAAAATAATTCAGAAGTAATGTTTCATACAGGTACAAGCAGATCAAATGGAAGATTACAATTTATTAGTGAAAAAAAAATTGCTAAAATTTATTTTAAAAATTCAATTTCATTTATTGTTGGAGATACATTTATAATTCGAAATAACGCAGGAACCGTAGGAGGAGGAAAAATAATTTTTCCTGAAAAGTTAAAAGAAGAGGCTTTAGTAAAAAACTTTGCAGGATCAGATTTAAGTAGAATAATCACATTATTAAAAATTAAAAAAACCGTTGAAGTAAAAGATGTTTCAAATTATTTAGGAATACTTGAAAAAGAAATTATTAATATTTCAAATTCAGAATCTAAAATTATCATAAGTGAAAAAAAAGGAATTCTTATAGAAAAAGAATTTTTAATAGATAATTTAGAAAAGTTTTATAAAGACTTATTACTATTTCATAAAAATAATCCTTTAAAACTTGGGGTATCAGTCTCTTTTATAAATGAAAAAAAAGAAAATTATTTAATAATTAATTTATTATTAAATAAAAAATTAATAGAATTAAATGAAACTCATATATATAAAACAGGCTTTAAACCTACCCCGTCTATTAATGAGTCATTAATTATCGATAGATTTATTGACTATTTAAATATAAATCCATTTAGTAATCCTGATAAAAAACTACCTAATGAAGAATTATTAAATTTTTTATTAAATAAAAATTTAATAATTAAATCCTCTAACAATGTATTTTTTTCAAAAAAATCATTTGAAAAAATTAAAAAAGAAGTTTTTCAACTTAATAAAAAATATGGGAAAATAAACATAAATATAATTAGAGATAATTTAAATATTAGTAGAAAATACTGTTTAGCTATTTTAGACAAAATGGAAGATCAAAATTTGATTTCAAGGGATAGAAATTAATTTATTTTCTAAAACCGTATTTCCATACTAATAACAAATTAGAAGCAACAAATATTGAGCTATAAGTTCCAATAATTACCCCTAAAAGAAGAACCAGTAGAAAATCTCTTAATGATTGTCCTCCAAAGAGAAGCATTGATAATATAACTATAGATGTTGTTATGGATGTACCTAAAGATCTAGTTATAGACTCATTAACAGATTTGTTAACTATACTTAATAACTCCATAGATTTATTTATGGTAATATTTTCTCTTATTCGGTCAAAAATTACTATTGTGTCATTAACTGAATATCCGATAACTGTTAATATTCCAACTATAAAAATTGAATTTACTGTTGAACCTAAAAATAAACTAATAATAATAAACAACCCCATCACTAAAAAAACGTCATGAATCAATGTTAGAATTGCAGCTATAGCATAAAGATAAGATTTTTCTATGTTTCTAAATGCATAAATTATATATAGCATCACAAAAAAAGATGATATAAATACAGCAATAATAGAATTTCTAATTGTGTTTTCAGCTACAGATGATCCAACTGTATTAGTATCAAGAGTAACTGGTTTTTCTCCAACAATTATTTCTAATTGAGTATCAATAAGATCTTTTCCATTTACACCTAAATCTGATGTCCTAATATAAAATTCATTATTTCCCAATGATTGTACTATTGAATCTTCAAATCCAGCATTTTCTATAGCATTTGAAATTTCCTCTTGAATTGGAGTTTTATCATCCCATCTGTAAGTAATTGTTGATCCAGATGTAAAGTCAATTCCCAAAGGCAAACCTGGTAAAAAAAGTAAAATAATAGAAACTAGCATCAAAGCAATAGAAAAATATAAAAAGTAAATTTTATTGGTCATAATATTCATTACTTAACTCCTTCTTTTGTTTTATTTTTTACAATAGGTATAAATAGGTTATATTGAGATATTTTACTATTTCTAGTCACTAATCTAGTAATAATTCTATTAACTTGAAAACTTGTTATCATACTTAGCAGAACACCTAAACCTAAAGTAAGCGCAAATCCTTGCATCAAAGAAGTTGAAAAATTAGATCCAAACCAGTATAAAACTACCGCAGTTATCAAAGTTGAAAAGTTCCCATCTCTTATTGATGGCCATGCTCTATCAAAACCTACGGTTATTGAATTAAGTAAATTTCTTCCAGATAGTAACTCTTCCTTAATCCTTTCAGATATCAAAATGTTTGCGTCTACTGCAAAACCAATCGAAAGAATTAGTGCCGCTGCTCCTGAAAGAGTCAATGTAACTGGCAATACTTTAAACAAAGCAATTAAAAATAATACATATACGACAAGAGTAATTGATGAAATTACACCAGGGATTTTATAATAAGAAATCATGAAAATCAAAACTAAAATAAAACCAATAATTCCAGCTGTAAGACTTTTTGACAAGGATTCTGAACCTAAAACAGCATCAACATTTCTTTCTTGAATAAGTTCTAATTCAGCAGGTAAAGCTCCAGATCTTAGTTGAACAGCAATTTCTCTTGCTCTTTCTCCATCAATATCTTTCCCATAAATATATGCTCTTCCTCCTGAAATTGCCTTATCTGCTCCAGGAGTAACTAATTCCTCGTCATCTAAATATATAGCTAAAAGATCGCCTGTTTTAGATATCCTATTAGTTATTTCATAAAAAATATCAGATCCATCTTCATCAAAAACTACATTAACCACAGGTCTTGATAATTCAGGGACAGTCCCTGGGGATGCGTCTGTAAGATTTTTAGATTCAATTCCTGTAGCAACTTCATTATAGTACTGCGAATCATAACATTTTACTAATTCCCAGACATTAGCATCCAATTCTTCAGGTTTGTTTTTTCCACATTCTCTTACTCTAAAGTCTAATTGAGCTGTAGATCCTATTAATCTTTTTGCAGATTGGATTCCTCCACTAACTGTGAATGTATCTAAATTACCCTCAGTTTGAAGGTTTACCAAATTATAATCAAGTTTAGACAATGCAAACATGATTTTTTCACTTAAGTTATCGTCTAAATAGCCAAAATTTATCAGTGAAATATGGAATTCTCCAAATCCTTTATCATCCAGTTCAATATAATTAATATCTTCTTCATTCAAAATAGACTCTACATCAGATAATTTAGGAAAATCTAAGTCTTCTCCTTCTTTTTTACCTTCAACTCTATTTGGAGAAAAATTTGCCTTAACAATGGCAGTAACGTCATTTGAAAGATAATCTTTAAGTTGATCAATTTGTGATTGTTCCATAGAAGAGCTTGTTGTCAAAAGAAATTCTTTAACACTAAAGCTATCAACTCTTTTATCTATAACTTCTAACTCAAAATCATTGATTTCTAGATCATTAATTTTTGTAGTAATTATATCAATTTCTGGTGAATTTTTAGAAAAAGAAAAGGAGATCTTATCTCCTGACTGTGAAGGAATTTGAATCAAAATTTTATTTGGAGGAGTTCCAAGAAGTTGTACATTTGCTTCGCTAACACCAAATTCGTTTACTCTTTTATCAATTATTCTTCTAACTCCTTCAGCATCATCTACTGTAGGTTCTTCCCCAATAGTAGATTTTATAGAATAAACTAAATGAGTTCCGCCTTTTAAATCTAATCCTAAAACCATTCCAAGGAAATTATTATTATCTCCTCTTTCCCAATCATTTATTTTTATAGGATTTATTGTAATAGCTAATAAAGAAATTACTAAAAAAGTTACTAATATTATTATTCCTCTAAATCTTAACAATTACATACCTCTTATTATTTATCTAAATATCGACTGAAGCTTCATCTATAGAGCTATCAGATTTGATTTCAGAAAGTTTTATTTTCGTTTCTATAACTTCATTAACTAATAAATCATCCTTTGAAGATTTATCTTTGTTGATGAAAATTTTATATCCCACATCATGCCAATGAACTTGATTAGGAGTTACCCCTGTTTTATACAAATTATCATGACTTTTTAAGTGATCTAAGTATACTATCCCGTTTAAATGGTCTATTTCATGTTCGATAGCTTGTGATAATAATTCTGTAGCCGAAAGTTTTATTTTAGATTTATTTAAATCTAAATAACTAGCATCTATAGTCATAGATCTTTCAATAAGACCTGTAAAACCAGGCACACTTAAACATCCTTCTTCTACTTTTCTTGTACCTGAAGCATTATCTATTTTAGGATTAATCATTATCATAGGTTTATTTTCAGGAACTTGGATTGTAATAAGTTTTATTAACTTGCCTACTTGAGGAGCAGCTAATCCAACTCCTTTTAAAGATTGCATAGTTTCTAACATATTATAAGCAAACTCAATAATTTCTTTATTTATTTCTTCGATTTTTTTGGTTTTTTGCCTTAATATAGGATCTGGAAATAATCGTATAGGCAATATAGTCATTATATTTCCTTTATCTAGCCTCTTTAATTCTTGCCTTTTTACCAGTTAAATCTCTTAGATAATATAACTTTGATTGCCTAACTTTACCTTTCCTTATAACTTTCAATGAATCTATTGAAGGAGAGCTTAAAGGTAATGTTCTTTCTACTCCTACTCCGGAAGCCATTCTTCTTACAGTAAATGATTTTCCAGGTAAAACTTTTTTACCATTAATATGGGTTCCTCTAATTATATTGCCCTGAAATGCTTGAACTCTTTCTCTTTCTCCTTCTCTAATAAGTAGGTTTAAAACAACAGTGTCTCCACTTGAAAAAGTTTCAATTTTATTATTAACATTTATTTTTGATAAATAGTCAACAGGTTCTTCTGCAACAGCTTCTTCTGATTTAGGTTCTTCTGCAACAGGTTCTTCTGCAACAGCTTCTTCTGATTTAGGTTCTTCTGATTTAGGTTCTTCTGATTTAGGTTCTTCTGATTTAGGTTCTTCTGATTTAGGTTCTTCTGCAACAGGTTCTTCTGCAACAGGTTCTTCTGCAACAGGTTCTTCTGCAACAGGTTCTTCTAATTTAGGTTCTTCTGATTTAGGTTCTTCTTGATTCATATTTATATATATTAATTTTTATTTGATACGAAGTGTTAATAATATCATTATAGTTATAGAAATACATAGTTAAATATATTATTTTAACAAATCATTTCTTCTTGATTGCGTCCTTTGTTCAGAAATCATCTTTCTCCATTCCTGAATCTTTTTATGATCTCCTGATAATAAGATATCAGGAACTTTTCTACCATTAAGTATGGAAGGTCTTGTATAAACAGGTCCTTTTAGTTGGGATATAAAATTTTCCCCAAAAGAATCATTTAAAAAAGAATCTCTATTTCCTAAGTTTCCTGGTATGAATCTTAACAATGCTTCAATTGTTAACATTGCAGGTAATTCACCTCCAGATAAAATAAAGTCCCCTACAGATAACTCTATATCTACTTTTTCTTCAATAAATCTTTCATCAACACCTTCATATCTTCCACAAACAAAAGCCAAGTGGTTATATTTAAAAATTTCTGAAAGTATTAAGTGATTGATTTTTTCTCCCTGAGGAGACAATAAAATCGTAAAAGGTTTTTGTTTTCTCAATTTAGTAATAAAATTTATTGAATTTATAAGTGGTTCTGCCATCAAAACCATCCCTGCTTCTCCACCATATTGATTATCATCAACTTTTTTGTGTTTTTCTTCTGTAAAATCTCTTAATTGATGTGTAATAATTTCTAATTCATCTTTATTGATTTTTTTATTAATTGGAGTATTTTCAAAATAATAATCTAGAATTTCCGGGAATAATGTTACGATGTCTATAGTTTTCATAATTAATGCTTAGTATCACCTGAAATCATATTAAATATATGATCTAAAATAGGCACAACTATTTTAAGCCCATCCTCAACTCCACCTGGGCTACCTGGTAAATTTAATAATAGTTTATCATTTGAAATACCGCATAATCCTCTATATAAGATAGAGGTGTTTAATTTGTTGAAACTTTGTGATCTTATCATTTCAGGAATACCATCAATTCTTTTTTCTATAAATTTATTAGTGATATCAGGAGTAATATCTCTAGCTGAGACTCCTGTTCCTCCTGTAGTGATTATAAAGTCTACCTCATCTTGACATAAGAAAGATTGTAAAGTGTTAGATATATTTTCTTCTTCATCAGGAATTATTTTTTTATCATGAAGTACTAATTTATTATTTGATAAAATTTCTATTATTCTATCTCCGCTTAAATCAGGAATAGATTTATCAATAAACCTAGAATCAGAAATTGTAATTGATACAAATTTTTTCATATTTTTTATTTAATTTTATAATAAATTATTTAAACTCGTTTTGAAATTCAGTTGAAAAGTAAGTATTATAAATGCCATCATTAACCTTTATAATAAAAATATAAAGGAATAGTTTTGCTTTTGAAAGATCTAGAAATTCAACATAGTCCAGTAATGGTACCTGAAGTTTTAAAATATTTGAATGTTACTTCAGGAGGAAGATACATAGATTGCACACTTGGAGAAGCAGGGCATTCTAAATCTATACTTGATGCAAGTAATCCAGGTGGCGAAGTACTTGGAATAGATGCAGATCATGAAGCAATTGAAGTTTCTAACTCTCGCCTTTCAGAGTACCAAGATAGGTTTATTTCTGTAAATGATAATTTTAAAAATTTAAAAAAAATTGCTATGAAATCAAACTTTATCCCACCTCATGGAATATTATTTGATTTAGGAGTTTCTTCACTACAATTAAATATTGAAAGTAGAGGATTTTCATTTAAAAGAAAATCACCATTAGATATGAGATTTTCTTTTAATCAAAAATTAACTGCTGATCAAGTCGTAAATACATTTGATGAAAATGAAATAGCAGATATCTTGTACCATTTAGGTGAAGAAAGAAAAGCTAGACAAATTGCTAAGGTTATAGTGAACAATAGACCAATAAAATATGCAGACGAATTAGCTGAATTGATAAAAAAGAATGTTAGAAATACTAATTACAAGATAAGCCCCGCAACAAAAACGTTCCAAGCCTTAAGGATATTTATAAACGAAGAGTTATCATCTTTATCCAAAGCACTAGATCAAGCTTTAGATATTGTTGGGGTGGGTGGAAGAATAGCTGTTATTTCATACCATTCTCTAGAAGACAGAATTGTAAAAAATTTCTTTAGAAAAGAAGCAAAATATTGTATTTGTCTTCCGAATATACCAAAATGTGAATGTGAACATAAACCAAAATTAAAAATAATCACTAAAAAACCACTAGTTCCAACATCAAATGAAATTACACGTAATAGAAGAAGTAGAAGCGCAAAACTTCGAGTTATAGAAAGAGTTTTATAATGGGAAAAGTATTATCTTTAGATATAGGTTCATCCTCATGTAAATTGCTATTATCTGAAAAACAATCTGGTAATTTAGACATATTATTTTTCTCTGAAAAACAATATGCTCAAACAGTAAAAGATCACTTAAATGAGGACATGATACAAACTGTATCAAACCAAGTCAAAAATATTATTAGAGATTACAAAAATGTTAATAAAGAAATAGTTACGTGCAACATATCTTTTGGCGGAACAAATGTTAATTCTACTATAATAGAATCCTCGTTAGAAAACGATGATAGTAGTAAAATTATTAATCAAGAAAAAATCGATTTACTAAGCAAAAATAATCCTAAAATTAATTCTTTTTTAAATAAGAAAACTGCTCATATTATTCCTTTAGATTATAATCTAGATGGAATGATAGGCATTAGGCACCCTTTAGGTATGCACTCAAAAGAAATATCCGTACAAAATTTATATGTAAATATCAAAGATGATTATTTAAAAACAATAGAAAATATAGTATTAGAAGCTGGGTTGATTCCAAGCTTAGTTACTTCAGAAATAATAACATCATCATTGTTTGTTCTAAATTCAGATGAAAGAGAAATCGGATCTTTAATTATAGATATAGGTGCTTCATCAACAGATTTCTGTTACTCAAAAAAAGGTAATCCAATATTAGTTGGAGCATTGCCTGTTGGGGGAAGCCAATTTTCATCAGACCTTGCTATAGCATTTTCAACAAATTTAGAATTTGCTAATCAATTAAAATTTGAAACTAGCTGTACTCCTGAAAATGAAAGAGTTGCGGAGAAGATTATCGTAAAACAAAACAATTCTTCAAAGACATTTGAGGTAACAAAAAGACAAATTTCTCAGGTTTTAAAAGAGAGAGCTGTAGAAATTTTTACACTTATAAGACAAGAAATAATTGAAAATATAGGAATTGATAATCTACCTGAAAGAGTTATTCTTTGCGGAGGGGGTAGTAAATTAGATGGCGCAGTTGCTCTTTCTAGATATATTTTTCAAGCTAAAGTTAGATTAGCAGATACAAAAAATATAAAATTTCTAGGAGAAAGTTTACCATTAGAATCTCTAAGCGTTATATCATCAGCAAAATATGCTCATTCTGAAAATTTACAAAATTACTTCAGATTGATTTCAAATGTAGAAAATAATAGCAAACCCATATTTCAGATAGGTAATAAAAATTTTAATAATGTTAAAATGTTAATATTAAATATAATTGTAAAAATTAAATCATTAATAAGGAAATAATTTTGGTAGAAGATATAAAAGAAAACATAGGACAAGCTAAAGTAGCTGTTTTGGGTGTTGGTGGAGGTGGATCTAACGCTGTAAATAGAATGTATCGGAATAAGATTGCTCATATTGAATATGCAACTATAAATACTGATGCACAAGCATTGTCTAACTCAGATGTTCCAAAAAAATTACGAGTTGGCGATAGATTAGCTAGAGGCATGGGTGTAGGTGGAAATCCTGAAAAAGGTAGATTATGCCATGAAGAAGACCGAGAGCATATTCTTGAAATAGTTAAAAATAAAGATATGGTTTTTATTGCTGCAGGTATGGGTGGAGGAACAGGAACGGGAGGAGCTCCGGTTGTAGCAAGTGTTGCAAAAGAAGCTGGTGCATTAACCGTTGGAGTAGTTACAAAACCCTTTGCTTTTGAAGGTACACAAAGAACAAAGCAAGCCCTTGAAGGTGTAATTAGACTTGAAGAAGAATGTGATACTTTAATTGTTGTTCCAAATGATAGGCTACTACTTTCAACTGAAACTAATATTTCTATGGATATGGCTTTCAAAAGAGCAGATGATGTATTAAGGCAAGGCGTTCAATCAATTGCTGAATTAATTCTTATACCAGGTGAAATAAATTTAGACTTTGCAGATGTAACTACAATTATGAAAAACGCAGGGCCTGCATGGATGGCAATTGGAACAGGAAAAGGCGAAGACAAAGCAATAGAAGCTGCTGAAATGGCTATTTCTTCTCCACTTCTTGAACAAACAATAGATGGTGCAAAAGGTGTGTTATTTAATATTACAGGTGGTCCAGATTTATCAATAAGTGAAATTGAAAAAGCTTCTCAAACTATTTCATCTGTTGTAGATCCTGAAGCAAATATAATTTTTGGTACAGTAACAGATGAAAGATTAAGCAATGAAATGAGAATAACATTAATTGGAACAGGGTTTCCTAAGCATGAGTTTAATTCACCAACTCCTCAACGCAAAAAGATAGATACATATTCTTCAAGACCTCAATCTAAAAGTCTAGAGATTGACAAAGATGATCTAGATATACCTCCATTCTTAAGAAAATAAGGTATTTTAAAATATTATTAAAAACAACCTTAAGGCAATGTATACAATATGTTGTGTATATATATTGACAAAGCTACTACTAATAGTAGATATTATTACTAACCCTTATTAATAAAAATATTTTTAATTATTATGAATTGTCCTTTCTGTGAAAACATTGAATCTAAAGTTGTAGACTCAAGATATATCCAAAATGGTATTAGAAGAAGAAGAGAGTGCTTAATGTGCTCTCTTAGGTTTACCACTTATGAAAAAATTCATTCACAATTACTAAATGTTGTAAAAAGAAACAATACAAAAGAGCCATTTTCCTTAAATAAGCTGTCGAAAAGTATTTCTACAGCTTGTAATAAAAGGCCTATATCTAAGGAAAAGATAGAAAAACTTGTTATTGATATAGAATCTAACTTACTTCAAAATTATGGTTCAGAAATTGATTCTAGTGTAATAGGACAATTAGTGCTTAATGAATTAATGAAAATAGATAAAGTTAGCTATATTAGATTTTCTAGTGTTTATAGAAATTTTGAAGATGAAAATAGTTTTGTAGATGAGATAGACAAATTAAAAACAAAAAATAAAATAAAAAATAAAAAACAAATGGAACTTTTTCCTGATAAAAAAAGAAGTGGAGTTAATTTAAATGGTACAAATAAAAAAAACTGAATCAAATGTGAATAGATATGGTCCATTATTAAATAATTTTGAACCTGCTCCTTTGACTGATAATTCTAAAGTTGTTTTAGAAAAAAGATATCTATTAAAAGATAAAAATGATGATGTTATAGAAACTCCAAATCAAATGTTTATAAGAGTTGCTAAAGCACTTGCTAAGCCTGAAAAAGATTATGGGCTAGATGATGCAAAATCAAAACAAATAGAAAATCTATTTTATCAGTCAATGGCTAGTTTAGAATTTTTGCCAAACTCGCCAACATTAATGAATGCAGGAACTGGAGCTGGTACATTATCTGCCTGCTTTGTTTTACCATTAACTGATTCTATGGAAGGTATAATGAAGGCTGCTCATGATGCTGCTATGGTTCAAAAATTTGGAGGAGGAACAGGATTTTCTCTTTCTGAGATAAGGCCAACAGGAACACCTATAGCTACAACTCATGGAAAAGCTTGTGGCCCAATCGCAGTTTTAAAACATTTGTCATCTGTATCAACTCTAGTTACCCAAGGCGGTAAACGTGATGGAGCAAATATGGCTGTAATGGATGTTCACCATCCAAATATTTTAGATTTTATTGAATGCAAAACTATCGAAGGACAAATACATAACTTCAATATTTCAGTTGGGGCTTCTGATATGTTTATGGAAGCAGTTAAAAATGGAACAGATTACCCTTTATTTGTAAAATCTAATCCAGCCGATAAAGATAGTGAAAAAATAGTATACGGGCAATTAGACGCAAGAGAAGTATTTAAAAAAATAGTTCATGGAGCCTGGTTAAATGGTGAACCTGGAATGATTTTTTTAGACGAAGTTAACAGAAATAGTCCTGTTAAGCATGTTGGTCTTATTACAGCTACAAATCCATGTGGTGAACAGCCTTTACTACCAAATGAATCTTGTAATTTAGGATCAATAGATGTAGCAAAATTTCTTATTGAAACTAATGAAGAAATAAAAATAGATTGGGACAAGCTAAGTAAAACAATAAGATTAACTACTAGATTTTTAGATAATGTTATTGATGCAAATAAATATGCTATCCCAGAAATAGAAGAAATGAATTTAGGAACTAGAAAGCTTGGCCTAGGTATTATGGGATTTGCAGATCTTCTTGTTAAATTAGGTATTCCTTATGATTCTGATAAAGGAGTTGAAGTAGGTAAAGAACTTATGGCATTTTTTAAACAAGAATCAGATAAAGAATCCAGAGATTTAGCCATAGAAAGAGGACCATTTCCTAAATGGCATGGTTCAGAAATGGACAAAAATGGAGAAGAACCATTGAGAAATGCTTGCAGGCTAACAGTTGCGCCTACAGGTACTATTTCAATGATTGCTGGAGCTTCCTCAGGAATTGAACCTATTTTCTCTTTAGCGTATAGAAAACATAATATTTTAGAAGGAGAAACTCTATTTTATGTAGATAAGAATTTTGAAAATATATGTAAGTTTAAAAACATATATTCTGAAGATTTAATGGAATATCTCTCTGATGGTGGATCTCTACTTGATAGAGAAGACGTAACTAATGATATTAAAGATTTATTTCATACAGCAGCAGATATATCTCCTACTTATCATGTTTTAATGCAAAGTGCATTCCAGGAAAGTACAGATGCAGGTATCTCAAAAACAATTAATTTCCCTAACGAAGCAACTATAGAGGACGTAGAAAATGCATATATGCTAGCTTGGGAAACTAAATGTAAAGGAATTACAGTGTATCGATCTGGATCGAGAGAAGTTGAGGTCCTAACTTCAGGTCATGATACTTCAAGTGATAAAACTAGAGAAGATCTAAATAATCAATCTGAAATAAAAAATGGTAATTTTGATAGTATACTTCCAAAAAAATCTGTTAATGGATATATAACTCCTATGGATAGACCACAAGAATTATATGGTATAACTTCAAGAGTAAAAACAGGTAGAGGAAATTTATATGTAACTATAAATATGGCTGGAGAAAAACCTTTTGAGATTTTTACTACTCATGGTAAAGCTGGAGGAAATGATGCTGCTATGGCAGAAGCTGTATCTAGAGTAGCCTCATTATGTCTTAGGTCTGGACTTGATCCAAAAGAAATCATTGAACAATTAAGAGGAATTACTGATATCCCAGCATGGGATGAAGGAAACTTAGTTAGATCTGTTCCAGATGCATTAGCTATGGTTTTAGACAAAGTAATTACTGACAAAGACTCAAATGTAATTAATGAAGCAACTCAAAAATCAATATTTAGCATTCAAAAAGAAAATCCTTCCTCAAAGCAATCTACAATGATTAGTGTAGATGATAAAGTACAAAAAACAGAAACTGTTTCTGTGAGTGTTTCATCAAATAATGAAATTATGTCAAATTGCCCAGATTGTGAAGTTGGAACTTTGGCCTTTGAAGAAGGTTGTCAAAAATGCTATAGTTGTGGATATTCAAAGTGTTAACAAAATGACAATTAATTCAAAAAATAGAATTGCATTAACATTAGGAGATCCATCAGGGATTGGCCCTGAAGTTATAGTAAAAGCTTTAGATAAAATTTCCAAAAATACAAAAAAATTACCCCTAATTATTGGAGATACAAAAACAATAATAGACACTTCAAAACAAATTGGGGCTAATTTACAATTTGAAAGTATTAGGAATATCTCTGATGTAAATAATAATTCTGACAAGATATTTATACTTGATAACGGAAAATATAAAGACCACGTTTTTTTAAAGGGAAAAAATTCTATTGAATCAGGATTTGCTTCTCACGAATGGGTTGAATTGGCCACGGATCTAGCTCTTGAAAAAAAAGTTGATGCTATTTGCACTGCTCCTATAAATAAAGAGAGTTGGCAAATGGCAAATTTCAAAGATATTGGGCATCAAGAAATTTTCAAAAGAAAAAGTAATTCTAACTATGTAGCAACAATGCTAGTTTCAGGTAAATTAAGGTGCATGCACTTATCAACTCACTTATCATTATCAGAAGCTTGTAAATATGTAACGACTGAAAATGTAGAAAGGGCAATAAGACTAACCCAAAAACATTTTTTATCATGGGGGTTTATGTCTCCTAGAATAGGAGTTGCAGCATTAAATCCACATGCTTCTGATGGAGGATTAATAGGAAATACAGAACAAGAAGAAATATTACCAGCAATTATTAACTGTCAAAAAGATAGTTTAAATGTGACTGGGCCTCACCCTGCAGACTCAGTTTTTTATGATGCAATAAATGGTAAGTTTGATGTAGTAGTCGTTATGTATCATGACCAAGGTCATATACCTATAAAAGTATATGGATTTGAACAATCAATATCAGTAAACTTAGGAGTTTCTTTTATAAGAACATCTGTTGACCATGGTACTGCTTTTGATATTGTAGGTAAAAATATAGCTGATCCAACTAGCATGATAGAAGCTATAAATTTAGCAAATAACCTAGCTTATAGCTCTCAATTATGAATAAAAATAAAAATGAAATAACGTTCATTGGTTTTGGGAATATGGGTTCAGCTATTATAAAAGGAATAATAAAAGAAAAAATATTTTCTCATATAAATATTATAGAAAATGACAAGTCAAAATTTATTAATTCTTCAGACTTAGAATTAAACTTTAAAGAAAAAATTGATAATAATATTTCTAATTCAAAGTTTATTTGGATATGTATTAAGCCACAATCTTTTCAGTATTTAGCAAATGAAATAAAAGGTTTTTTAAATGATAACCAAGTTTTGATTTCTATAATGGCAGGGGTAAAAATAGAGCAAATAAAAAAATTATCGAATCATAGAAAAATTATAAGAGTAATGCCAAATACTCCTGCACAAGTTTCAAAAGGAATGAGTGTATGGAAATCAACAAATGAAGTAAATAGCGAAGAAAAAGAATTGGCTATTAGTATGCTAAATTCTTTTGGAAAGTCATTAGAAGCCGAATCAGAGGATATAATAGATACAGCAACTGCTTTATCTGGAAGTGGTCCAGGTTTTATTTATAAATTTTTAGAAACTCTCATTTTAGCTGGGAAAAAATATGGTCTTACAGATTCTATGAGCTATACGTTAGCAAAAGAAACTTTAATTGGTAGTTCAGAATTATTAAGAATTTCAAATAAAACACCTAAAGAACTTAGAGAAGCTGTAACATCTCCTGGAGGTACCACTGAAGCAGGCTTAGATTTTTTGCAAGAAAATAAAATAGAAGAAATAATTTCAGGAACTATTAAAGCAGCAGTTGATAGAAGTATTAAGTTATCAAAAGAAAGTGAAAGTAACTAATGAATATATTTATGTTAATCGGAAGAATATTAGATATTTATTCAATCATTATAGTAATTAGAGTTTTATCTGACTGGATACCTAATTCAAGAAATTATCAATTAGTACAATTTTTAATTATCATAACTGAACCTTTATTGGCACGAATAAGAAAAATTTTACCTAGAACAGGTTCTTTAGATTTTACTCCTATAGCTGCAATTTTCCTTTTAGAAATTATTGGTTCTGTTATTAAAAGTTTATAGTTAAAACTACTAAAAAATTATTTCAGAAGAACTTATATTTATTTCATCCCCTATGCTATTAGAAACTTTTAATGATCCATCTACATTTAAAGAAATGATTTTATATTTTTCATTCTTAGTTTTTTTTTGTAATTTTTTATAATTTGAACGAAAAGAAGTTAATTCTCCCAGTCTAAAAAGATTATTAGAAATATCAGAAATTTTTATCTTGTCATTTATCAAATCATTATAATCTTTTTGAAATCTATTTAAAAAAAGTTTTATAATCGAAAATTTAGGAGTATTTTTTCCTAATATGTCTTTAATACTTATAGATGGATATATAAAATTTTTATTATGATTATGATTTGAATTTATATTAATACCTACTCCAATAATTGAGTAGGTATTAATTTGTATATAATTTTCTATCAGAACTCCTGATATTTTTTTTCCATCTACTAGAACATCATTGGGCCATTTAATTTTTATGTCTTTTGTTGTAATTTTTTCTAAAACTTTCATAATAGAATATGAAGTTATAATGGATAATAAGTTCAAATTTGAAATTAAAGGTTTTAAAATTATAGAAAAAAGAGCATCTTCGCCATTTGAAACCCATTTTCTTTCATTGCTCCCCCTTCCTTTTGATTGATTATTTGCAATAATAGTTGTTCCTTCATCTATGTTTTTAGATATCATATCTTTAGATAAATCCATAGTAGAAGTGAGTTCATCAAATATATAAATTTTATTCCCTATAAAAACTTTTTTCATATTTATATATTATTTAATTTTCAAAATAAAATTACTGTAAAAACCTCGTAATAAAATAGTTAGGTCTTTTAATATATATTCGTGTAGCATGAGGTTATGTTTGTTCCAATGTATTTTTTTTACTAAAAGTACTCCCTTATAACTTGAGAAAGGTAATTTTATGTTTTGGTGTTCATCTGTTTCAAATTCGCCATCATTAGATTTAGCAATTGAAGATGTAAGTAGAGAAATATTAAAAAAATTAGGTGACAAGAAGCCTGATTTAGGATTAATATTTATTTCGTCACATCACTCATCAGATTACGAAAAGATTATAGAAAAAATAAAAGCAAATGTAAACTGTGAAATAATTTTAGGTTGCTCAGGTTCTGGAGTTATAGGTGAAGGAAAAGAATTTGAATATCTCCCTGGTGTATCATTAACGGTTGCTAGTTTACCAAATGTTGAATTAAAACCTTTTCATTTTTCACAAGATGAATTACCTACTCCTGATGAAGGACCTGATTCTTGGAAAGAATTAATAGAAGTAGTAGATGATAATCCAAAAACAATTGTTTTGTTTCCAGATCCATTTTCTGTAAGGACTGAGTACGTTTTAGATGGTTTAGATTTTGCTTTCCCTGATACTAAAATAATAGGAGCACTGGCATCAGGTGGTAATAAGCCAGGTGAAAATGCTTTATTTGTTAATAATAAAACTTACTTTAGAGGTTGTTCAGGGTTAGTCATATCAGGAAACTTTGAACTAGATATATTAGTTGCAAAAAGTTGTAGAGCAATCGGTGAACCTATGATAGTTACACAATCTAATAATAATATTATTAATGAGCTTGATGGTGACTTACCAATTGTGGCAATAAAAAAGTTATATGATGAACTTCCTGAAGATCAAAAAGATATTATGAATAACGCTCTTCAGATAGGAATTTTGATGGATAGATTAGGTGATGTAGATGATGAAATAACTTATATGATAAGAAACATATCTTCTATAGACAAAGAAACAGGTTCTATTTCTATAGGTGAATCTGTTACTGATGGACAAGTTATTCAATTTCACTTAAGAGATTCAGAAGCAGCTCAAGAAGAATTAAAAAAAATGTTAACAAATTATGAAATAGATGATGGTCAAATAATCAAATCTACACTAATGTTTTCAAGTGTTGGAAGAGGAAAATATCTTCTAGGAGAATCACATCATGATATAAATCTTTATAAAAATATTATAGATAGTGAATCTCCTATAACTGGATTTTTTTCTAATGGTGAAATAAGCCCTATTGGAGATCGTACATATTTACATGGATATACATCTTCTTTTGCAATTTTCAAAGAAAATTCTTAACTATATAGTAATATTTGGTATATCATTCCAAGAGTTTATATATTTCGGTGAAAGTTTTTTTCTAGATAAAGATGTAACATCTTGCAAATTTTGTGATGCTAACTTTATTTTTTCTGAACCAAAAGTATTATTTATATAGTCTATGGAATTCATCAATGAATCTTGTTTAGAACTAGAAGGTAATTTTAAATAAGAAGCTTGATAACTATTTTCACTAGTTAAATTACTTAATATAACACCTCCTTTTTTATAAGAAAATTTATTTTTAAAAATTTTTCTTAATAATTTATTTGAAAGTTTAACTATATCTATATAATTATTTGTAGAAACTAAAAAGTTATCTGATGTAAATCCGTAATAATTAGATTCTGGACGATATTTATACTGATTTGTAGCAATAAATATAGATATAGAGTAAGCAGTTAATTTTTCTTTTCTTAATTTTCTAGAACAAATAAAAGCATAATCACTTATTCTCTTTTCAAGATCTAAGTATTTATGAATATCATTTTTAAATGATCGTGAAACAGTTATAGTTTTTTTAGGAGGATTTGAGGTGACAATAGGAAAGCATGAAATACCTTTTAGTTCTTCTCTTGTTCTTAAAACATTTATGTTCATCTTTTTCATTATCCAGGCTTTATTAGTATTCATAAAATCGTAAGCAGTAAATATTTTATTTTGGTATAAATATTTACTATAATTACTTCCAATACCCCAAATCTTTTTTACATCTAATGATTTTACAATCTCATAAATATCTAATTTTTCTTCTAATATAAAAGTGTTATTAAGTTTATTTTTTGCAAAATTAACTGCTATTTTTGAGAGTGTTTTAGTACTTGAAACTCCTACAGAGACAGGTATTCCTGTTATTTTTTTTATATGATAAATAATTTCTTGAGATAAAGCAGATAAATTAGAATTATTATCAATTTGCATAAAAGCTTCATCGATAGAATATACTTCGATTTTAGATGAAAAAATTTTCAATTCAAGCATAATTCTTTTTGAAATTTCTCCATATAACTCAAAATTTGAAGAAAACACATGAATATTATTGTTTTTAATTAAATTTTTTATTTTAAATACAGGTTCACCCATCTTAATCCCTATATCTTTTGCTTCAGAGCTTCTAGATATAATACATCCATCATTATTAGATAAAACTACAATAGGTATATTCTGCAAGTCAGGTCTAAAAATTCTTTCACAAGAAGCATAAAAATTATTACAATCTACTAAAAATATCATATAAATTTTCTTATTGATGCAATGACTACACCTGAAATATCAAATGGATTTTTTTTATTTATTAATATAGGTTTATATTTATCATTTGCCGCAACTAAATATATTTGATTATTTTTAATTTTTAATTTTTTTATTAAATATTCTCCATCCAGTACACACAAAATTATATGACCAGTCAAAGGTTTTATAGATCTATCAATAACAAGTATATCGCCAGAAAATATATGTGCTTGAACCATAGAATCACCTGATACTTTCACACAAAAAGTAGCTGAAGGGTTAGTAACTATATAGTCATGAATATTTAATTTTGATGAGATAAAATCTCCTGCAGGAGAAGGGAATCCTGCCGAAATACCTGTATCAAAATAATTAATAGTTTCTATCATACTCATAGAATTGTTATGATAATTATAAGATTAATTATTGTCAAATATCATGTCTTCTCATATCTGTTGAAGATACATCTACTCTAAAATCTTTCTCTGAAATAATTTTGAAATAATCTTTATATTTAAAATCTAAGTTATTAAGTTCTAAATTTTCAAAAATTGATCCTGTGGCATCAATTCTTCCTGCCACTAAAAAAGTACAGCTGTTTTTACCAAGTGCATTGAAAAGGTCATCTAGGGACTCTCCTGAAGACAAATAAGATGGATCTAATATTCTAATTGCAGTGTCATAGCCAACAATAAAACAAGATTTAGGAAAAATCTTTGATTTATGAATAAATTTACTACTTTTACTAATAATAATTTTTTCATCAGTATTAAATTTTTTTATTCTTTTTATTAGCTCTTCAATTTGAATATCATCTTTATCAACATTAGATAAAGAAATCTCATAATATTTATTCATTTTTAACTTTTCAGATGAGTAGTTCAATAATTTCATGTGACCATCGTGCACAGGATTAAAAGAACCTGATAATATTACAGAGTTTTCAATATCTTCATGAAATATATTTAGATCACTATTTGTAATAAAGTAATCAAATTTTTCATTACTTAATGATTCTATGTGATGTATAAAACTTTTCATTTTTAAATAAACCTAGCGTAATTCTTTCATTAATATCGTACAGAGAAGCAATAGAATTTATTATAATTTTACTAATAATTATCTCTTCTGTTATACGGTTTCTGTTATTTTTATCAAAATGTATAGAATATGTAGTTATTTTATTTTCTGAACGTAAAGATATATGAGCTTTATCTTCACCCTTACGTTCTCTATCAGTACTAATAGCTCCAGTACAACTTAATCCAAATATTTTTATACCATTTTGATTTATATCTAATATAGCTGATGAGTCTAAATAAGCTTTATTTGCCATATTTATAGATTCTTCTTCACTAACATGGTTTTTTAATTCTTTATTTAAATATTTTTCAAGAGATAATTTAGAATATGGGACATAAGCACTTAATATAGTTTTTGATGCTCCAGGGATAGATAATAACCAAGATATAGCAGTTGAGCCACAACCAGTAACAACTAATGAACCTTTTAGAGAATCATTCTTATGAATTTTTGTGATTATATTAGTAATTTCTTTATCCATAATGTAATATTATCTGAAGAAGATTGCCTCTTTCAGTTCAAATCAGCTAAATAACAGGTACTTTTAATCATCTGACGACAGAATTGACGACACTTTTTTAGACAAAATCCCAAATAATCCCATTTTTTATTTAAAAGAGAATTACCTGTAGTGGGATAAACATTGTACAATGCCCAGAACTAGGGGGTATCAGTACTAATACGAAACCATTTGT
>Ga0114999_10002484_pt1 | contig 24202 bp, 24 predicted proteins | sample ArcticOcean_MG_C_3_FD_89820 | JGI IMG/M metagenome (GOLD analysis project Ga0114999, IMG submission 89820) | Marine microbial communities from western Arctic Ocean - ArcticOcean_MG_CB8_126 | ecosystem: Environmental > Aquatic > Marine > Oceanic | place: Arctic Ocean: Canada Basin | collected...
GCTTCGGTGGTGTGCTTTAGCCCCGTTACATTTTCCGCGCAAAATTCCTCGACTAGTGAGCTATTACGCACTCTTTAAAGGATGGCTGCTTCTAAGCCAACCTCCTAGCTGTTTTAGCAATTTCACTTCGTTTCACACTTAGCACACACTTAGGGACCTTAGCCTGCGATCTGGGCTGTTTCCCTCTCGACAATGGAGCTTATCCCCCACTGTCTCACTGCCCAGGAGCATCTTGCGGCATTCGTGGTTTGGTTAAGTTTAGTAGGCTTACGCCCCCTTACCTATCCAGTGCCCTACCTCCACAAGACTCCCTGAACGCTGTACCTAAATACATTTCGGGGAGAACCAGCTATCTCCGAGTTCGATTGGAATTTTACCACTACCCTCAGCTCATCCCAGCCATTTGTACCTGACACGGGTTCGGTCCTTCACCCAGAGACTATCTGGGCTTCAACCTGGCCAAGGGTAGATCACTCGGTTTCGGGTCTAATCCATGCAACTCAACGCCCTATTCAGACTCGCTTTCGCTTTGGCTCCGTAATTAAAATTACTTAACCGTGCTACATAAATTAACTCGCCGGCTCATTCTTCAATAGGCACGCAGTCAGCCCGACGCATCGAGCCTCCTACGGCTTGTAAGTTTACGGTTTCAGGTCTATTTCACTCCCCTCTCGGGGTACTTTTCACCTTTCCTTCACAGTACTGGTTCACTATCGGTGTCCAAGAGTATTTAGCCTTGGAGAGTGGTCTCCCCAGCTTCCCACGGGATTTCTCGTGTCCCGTGGTACTCAACGATATCTCAAGAGTTTTTACATTTTCGCCTACAGGACTTTCACCTTCTACGGTCGTCCTTTCCAGGTGCATTTGGCTAATGTAAAAATTTGTAACTCTTTGCTTTTTTTTGAGGAAAAAGCTGAAATACGTTACAACCCCGCATGGACATAGGACCTCAATCCGTTAAGCCCGCACGGTTTAGGCTATTCCCCGTTCGTTCGCCACTACTAGGGGAATCTCTGTTTGATTTCTCTTCCTCGTGTTACTTAGATGTTTCAGTTCACACGGTTCCCTTTCCAAAAATTGGAATGTCATGGTATGACCCATGACGGGTTTCCCCATTCGGGAATCCCCGGCTAAGCTTGCTAGACAGCTAACCGAGGCTTTTCGCAGTCTTGCCGCGCCCTTCTTCGGCCCTTGGACCCAAGGCATCCACCGTAAACCCTTAATAACTTGACCCACATTAAGGCATTTCTATTATCTATATTGCCTGTTGTCTTTTGTTCCTGACTTCCGGGCGCCTAACACCCTTCAGTCGATGGTCTCTTAAATAAGAGACCGGGACTCGTTATATTTCGACAGAATTCAGTTTTTAAGGTGCATAAGAATTTCAACAACTAAACGTATTAAGTACTTGAAATCCTTTCAGGCTTCCATGTGCTTACGCACGTTTGACCCGAATAACAATACTATACCCAGTTTTATTACTAGTCAACATGAAGTTTATATTATTTCGGCACGTTTTTTAGCGTAATCTCTCCAATCAACACAGTCATGGTCAAATTAACAAATAACATATGATTTGACAATTTACGTATAATTTAATGGTTATGAATTTTAACCAAATCAAGTACCAGCCAAATGAAGACGTTTTATTTGATTCTCAAAATCTAATAATAACTAATAAAAGCATTTACGTATGCAACATTTCCAAATCTGTTTGGGACCATGTCAACATATCTGACACTTTACCCCCTGAAGCTAAAAACGGCGGAAAACCAAGAAGGAAAAACGTGGGGTTTAAACTATTGGGATCAGGTTCAGCACTAATTGCTGTTCAAGTTTTACCTTATCTACTGTACCGAACAAACATATTAGCCAACTTCGGTTCGCTTATCGAGTCACTTTATTTTTTAATATCTATGGCTTTAGTCTCAGCAGGCACATATTTTCTTTTGGGATCTTATTTAACACCTCCTCCTCATACTGCAGTACTAATTCCTTGTTTAAAAAGAAAAAAAGATATCGTAATCTCTTTTAAAGGATGGGACAGTTCTGAAGTTAAAGAATTGAATCGTCAATACAGACGAGCGAAACGGATTTTATAAGTACCTACTAATAAAATTAGCGTGGATTTTAGATTTTGAAAAACACACAATATAATTTATGTTTGGGCATAATTTTGTCTCTTTAGTAAATGTTTGTACTTACATTGACACCTTCGTTATCTAGTCACTATCATTGACGTGATAACTTTTAATTTAAAACGAAACGTAAAATCCTAAAATGAGGTTTCTGACATGGCAAAATATACTAAATCGGAAGCTAGGCAGTGGGCGGAACAAGCAGTGACTGGGCAGTGGTCAACGTTAATGACACCTTTTACCAACGAAGATCAAATCAATGAAGAAGGAATAAGAAAAGACATACAACATGTAAGAAAGTTGGGTTCAACAGGTGCAGGATGCACATGGGGAATGGGAGAGTTTTGGTCATTAACAATGGAAGAAAGATTAAAAGTATATGACATTGTTGCAGATGAAAGTGCCGGCCAATGGCCAATAGCTGCTCACGTATCTCACACTTCAGAAAAAGATGTACTGAAACTGGCTTCACATGCAGAAAAAGTAGGATTTGATCTACTGGTAATTGCTGCGCCATATTTCGTGACTAATCAAGAAAAGCAAGTAGTTGAATGGGTTAAATATTTAGCCGACAACTCAAATCTCGCTATTATGTATTACAACTCTCCTCAATTTGGAATAATAATGAGTGTGGACGGGCTTCAGGAAATATGTGATATACCAACCGTTGTAGGGGTAAAAGAGGCTAGTTTCAATCCTGAGATCTCTATTGCCGCTCATACACGCTTAGGAAATAATTCAATAATAAGTACTCCTGACGAATGGATATTCCACAAAGGAAAAGAATTAGGATTTCAACAAAAAGTCATGTTCGCCAACACTTCAGATTGGCGATTTGATACAGAAGATGCCAACTACTACGTTCAATTTATTAACAAAGCAATAGATGGAGATATAGACATTGAGTTATATCAAGAAAATATTGCTCCTATAAAATCCGTTTCAGATAAATGGTGGCAATACACTGTTAAAAAAATGAACGGAGCTCTACCAGCATCACTATGCAAATATTGGGGTGAATTAATGGGCATGTCTGGTGGTAGCGTAAGAAAACCATTAATAGACCTCTCCGAAAAAGAGAAAACAGACCTGAGAAATGACATAGCAGAAGTACGTCATAATATGAGCATACCTTTATAATATGACCTGGTTAAAATATTTATGATAATCGACAGGAGACAACAATAATATGATTCTAATGGTAAGTGTTCAGGATCTTTATGAAGCTAAACAAGCCCTGAAAGGGGGAGCCGACATTGTTGATGTCAAAAACTTGCAAGAGGCACTAGTTGGATCAGCTCACCCAAATGTATTCAAACAAGTACGACAAGAGGTACCTAGTGCTCATCATGCAAGTTTAACTCTCGGAGTTGTGCCAAATCAGATTGGAACAGTTTCAATGGCTGTCTATGCTGCAGGTATACTCGATGCCACTTCTGTGAAAGTCGGATTCATGGTAAGCGAATATGACCTAGCGCTTGATACTCTAATCGCGGCAAAAGAGGCATTGGAAGGAACCACCACGAAATTAATAGGCTCATTATTTGCTGATAATACTTTGTATAAAGGTGGATTAGACCCCAATCGGATGATTGAGTTAGCTAAAGCAAGCAATTGCGATGGATGGCTTATAGATACATTAGTAAAAGATGGAAGAAATTTATTTGATTTTATGTCCGAAGAAACCTTAAAAGAAATGGTACTTGAAGGGAAAAACTTAGGCATGAGCACGGCTCTTTCTGGACACCTCAAAATGGATGACTTGGATGAACTTTCAAGAATCAATCCGGACATAGTTGGTGTTCGAGGAGCAGTATGCCAAAAAGGTGATAGGGATTCAAGAGTCCATTGGGAATCAGTAACAGAATTCAAAACTCAATTAGACCTGAGGCAATCAGGTGAAATTGATGTATACCATGGTAAAAACATTACTGCCACGGATAACTGGAAAATAATAGATGGCACAGGCAAAACGTGCGCCGGAATAATAGCTGCATTAAATGAACAAATCTCGATTGATTCAAATGCTTTTGTAGAGGTAATAATCCCTGATGTATTAAATGAATACGACTTGATTGTCTGGACAGAAAAAAACAACCACTCTATTGTCACTAAGCGTAAGGATTCGAACGGATCGATTCGTATATTAATAAAACCGTAACAAACACATTGGAAGTATTTCTACAAAATAAACTGGATTTGTCGTTTTTTTTCCATTAATGCTACTATTTATCCAATTAACAGGATTTACATAATGATTGCAAACATATCAGATCTATTGGCACTCATTAGAGATTTAGTAATAATCGTTGGGGTAACATCTATTACAGTAATAATGTTCATTTTGTTTAAAAGAATATCCGCGATATTAAATAAAATAAATCGATTAAGTAATATGTCTATTGAAATTGCCGATGCAATCACCAAACCTTCAACTTACGGATTAACTATAATTAAAAAAATATCTAAATATATCAGTTTCAGAAAATAACAACAGGAAATGAATAATGTCACATTCTCACAATCACAACCATGGGTTCAGCACCGGATTAATATTCGGAAGTATAATCGGAATAATTGGTGGGATTTTACTGGCACCAAAACCTGGTACTGAAATGAGGTCCGATCTTAAAGTAAAAACAGAAGACATACTGGATAAAACTGAAAAGTTCCGTACGCCAATAATAGAAACAATTACGCCTGCTATAGTTGATATATCTCATAAATTAGGCCCCACCATAGAATCAACTAAAATCAAGCTTGAACCAACGATAAAGTCAATTAAAGAAAAGCTGACTCCTTTAATTGAACAGGTCACAAAACCTACAGCTAAATCAACAGATACTAGTGACAGTGATGATACTCACAACAAGTGATTCTAGATAGTGAGGCGGACTCTCTAACAAAATTACTTAGTTTTTTATTATTTCGAAATGCCATTCGTCAGTTTACTTGTGCTTAGGGTAAGATCCTAAAATCTTTAGCATAGATACATTCATAGATAAAGCATCTATCGCCTGCATAATGTTTTGATCGAATCTATGACCTTCTATCTCAACAAAAAAAACATATCTGCCTAGGTCTTTTTTATTGGGTCTAGATTCTATCTTAACCAAATTTATATTACGAGAAGCGAATTCCATTAAGGAAAATCCCAAAGTACCTGGTCTATCTCCATCAAACTCGAAACACAAAGAAGTTTTATCATCGCCAGTTTTTTCATGGTCTTTTCTTGAAATAACAATGAAACGAGTCTCATTATTAGGTCTGTCTTCTATATTTTCTTTCAAAATAAAAGCATCGTATAAATTAGCAGCCCGTTGACTAGAAATTGCCGCAGCTGAATAATTAGATTCCAACATCTCTTTAACTGCAGTCGAATTACTTAATGAAGCCAGTAATTCTGCATTCGGCAAGTGTTTTTTTAGAAATTCTCTGCATTGCCCTAAAGATTGCGGGTGTGAATAAACAGCTTTAATCTCACTTAACTCGATTTTTTCTTTAGCCATCAAAAAATGATTTATTGGTATAACTATTTCACCACATATCAATAGTTCTGACTCATGAATCATCAAATCCAAGGTAAATGTGACTCCACCTTCAATACTGTTTTCTATTGGTATAATCCCTTGATCAGCTAAGCCATTTTCTACTGTTTTAGATACCATATTAATTGAATCCGATGGTATCAATTCGCTTTCATGATTCCATAATTTAGCAGCATGCTCACTATATGTACCTTCTGGTCCTAAATATGCTATTTTAGTCATAATTCACATCAAACCTCTTCGACCAATAGTTTACCAATATCTTCCTGAAATCTATTGACTATGCCTTCCGCAAAGTCAATAGAGTGATCTATACCTAAAACAGAAAACAGGTTCCTGTTATTTGGATTATTTACTAACGCTAACACATTTGAAACCGCATATTTATGCTTGGCCAATTGACATATCAACAGATTGTCGTTATCGCTTGAAAGTGTGGAAATTAGCATATCAGCTCTTTCAATTCCCGTTTTTTCCAACAAAATAGTATTCACAGCGTCACCTGTGACAGCAATATCACCATGTAGCTGATTTATGGGAATACATTTGTCAGAATTTTGTTCAATCACAGTTATTTCAACTCCAGAGTCAAGTAACCACTTCGCAATACCATATCCGATTTTACCGCCGCCAATTATTATCGCATACATCATTCGATCTCATTTGTATTTTGATTTAATTCATCCAAATCATCAAGAATATTATTTACTACAATTGCTGTCCTATTAATAGTTTCAATTCCCAAAGTATCATAAAAGTTTGCTAACACGGGATCTTTTATATATGAATAAACATTTGGTATTCGAATAATATGTAGCGCAATTTGTGCTATGAATAAATTTACAGAATCAGATCCCGTAAGAGCAAAACAAATTTCTGTGTCTTGCAATCCTGACTTACGTAAAACTTCTTCCTTTGTTCCATCGCCACAATAAGTAGTTACATTATTATTATTTAAAACAGATTCCGGAATATGATGTAAAGTCGATTGATTCTGATCAATAATTTTAACTATATTGGCATGATCAACAAGATTCTTGAGCACTGCACTACCAATAGTACCTGCCCCTATAATAGAAATTCTTTTAGGGTGAATGATTTTTGAATTTTGGATCATTTAATCTCGTAACCTCTCTTAGTTTCATATGCGATTCATATCAATCAACTAGAATTTCACAAATTATTCGTACATAAAACTATCTTACATTTAGCATTCTTTATTACATATTGAATATATTTCTCATCCAACAAATCGTTTTCAGGTAGGGCGACCACCAGGGACTCTAAATTAGATTGTAAAGTTATATTCAAAATAGCGCTTCCTTTAGATCTCGCCTGAATTATCTCACTTTGGTAACTAAGCTTCATACCACTTGGAATAGCTTCTACTTCATCTAATCTCAATTCTGCTATATTCGTTTCTTTATCAAGTTCTTTATCAACTGGAAATTTTCTCGTTATATTCACAATAAAATATATCTTTAATTTTGATTTAGCATATACAGCTAATTTAGAAGCTATTGATACCACTTCCATATCATCTTTTGAACCATCAATTACTGCAGCCCACATAAAAGCCTCTAATGCTTGCTATGATTATCTTTTTCTAAAGATTCTAAATCAGAATCATGCGCAGCTACTACAACCAAATAACCTTCTTTAAGTTTCTCGGACAAAGAGGGATTCAAAGTAATTTTCCTGCCTTTACATAATGCTAAAGCAGATATCCCATAACTATCTCTTGCATTAGTAAATCCTGCGTCTTCTAAAGATTTACCATTAAATCTTGAAGGGACTCTAAATCTACTGACCCCATAGTTATTAGTTACACTCAAATATTCTTCGACATTAGCATTATAAAGGCTATGCGCTAAGCGAGCTCCCATTTCTTCTTCCGGTTGTATTACTCTATCTACTCCAACTCTCCTCAAAGTATTTGCATGAAGTGAATCTCTAGCTCTAGCAATAACTGAATGCACCTGTAAAGTTTTAAGTAAGACCGATACCATCACACTTTGAGCAATATCGTTTTGAATTGTTATTATTACTACTTCATAATCTTTTATACCGAGATCTCTCAAGGCATTTTCGTTAGTACAATCCGCAGTAACTGCATATGTACATTGCCCAAGTACGCTTTGAACTTTTTCCTCGTTCATGTCAATTGCTAACACATCATATCCTAAATTGTACAATGTTCTAGTTGTACTAATGCCAAAACGACCTAATCCTATTACTGCTACTTGTTTATTAGCCATATATAAACCCAACCTTTCCAAACATATTAATTATCCTATTGTAACCGTTTCATTTGCATACCTATATGAATCTGTTTGGCCTACAGGTATCATTCTAAGGCCTATTACCAAAGGACCGATTCTACCGATAAACATTGTAGCCATTATTATGATCTTGCCAATTGTATTTAACTCTGGTGTTATTCCAGTACTTAAACCTACCGTTCCAAAAGCAGAAAAAGATTCGAATGCTAAATCTTTTACTGAAACATGATTATTTGTCAAAGCTAATAATAATGTAGATGTGAAAACAAAGGCTAAACAAATCACAAACACAGCATAAGACTGTCTTATAGTAATCGGATCTATTTCTCTGTCAAAAATTGTCACATGCGATTTCTCTTTTATTAAAGCTATTACACTAAGCACTATAACAAATAAAGTAGCTACTTTAATACCTCCTGATACCGATCCCGTGGCCCCTCCAATGAACATCATGAATGACATAAATATATGTGTAGCTGGGTTTACTTGGGAATAATTTATCGTTGTGAATCCTGCAGTACGTCCACTTATTGATTCAAATACAGAAATGCCCATTTTTTCCAACAAATTCATATTTCCAATCGTATTGGGGTTTGAAAATTCCGATGACATAAATAATAAGGTAGAGAATAAAATGAGAGCTATAGTGGCAACCAGTGTGATTTTAGTTGCCAGCCTATACAATGTAAACGTTCGTTTCGTGGCTAGATCTGCAATAACCCAAAAACTTATAGAGCCTAAGAATATAAGCCACATTATAATTCCTAGAGTTATAAAATCTCCGCCGTGATGCTTAAATCCATCTACTTCAGGAAATATTACTATTCCCGCATTATTATAAGCAGATACGGCATGAAAAACAGCCTGCCAAACCGCTTCATTGAAAGGATACAAAAACAAAAATCTAACGAGAAGAAATACGAATCCAACGATTTGTATTGCAATGGCACTAACCACAATTAAAACGCTTAGTCTTTGTATTCCTCCCAGTTTATCTGTATTTAACGATTCCCTGATTAGTAATTTTTGGGCAGTTGATATTCTTTGCCCTAATAGTGCCATTAAAAATGCCGCCATGGCCATAAATCCCAATCCCCCAATGAACATCAAAAACAATATGACGCATTTGCCAAAAATACTCCAATAGCTGGATGTTTCAACCACTGTTAAACCAGTAACTGTAACCGCCGATGTTGCTGTAAAAAAAGCTATCACAGGATCATTTATACCATCTCCGTGGTGAGACATAGGTAACATAAGTAAAACAGCACCTAATATAATTACAGCTCCGAAAATCACAACTAATAAAAAAGGCGAGGAAAACGAAGAAGAAGTAAACGATCTATCTCGAACATCAAAACTTAACGGTGCCATATCTTTTTGCCGAGGTTTGTTAGCAATCATATTGCCCTGTTGCATTTTATTTTGGTCATTCATACGTTTCACAATCAATAAATTTATGCGATCTAGTGAATATAGAAAGGGTGGAATTATACATCATCATATAATCTTAGGTATAAGATAAGATACGATACAAATTCAAATTGTTTTAAACAGTTTATTGTATTAAGGTTTATTATGGTTACCTCAATATTACTACCTATACGGAGAAAATGGTGATATCAAAAATCGAAAAACTTTATCCTGAATGAAAACGCTGATCAGTGTCTTACCTCATATATTTGACCCTTATTTCCGACAAAAGCTTCCTCACTATGCATTTCAATGCGCGCTTGCTGCGATTTCTTTGGTTTTTATACTAGTTATTGGTAATACGATAGCAAGAACCGCAATTGTAGTAGGGATAGCTTCATCAGCCTACACCGTATTTGTTATACCACACAGTATTGCTGCCACTCCGAGAAGAGTAATCGGTGGGCATATAGTTGCTATAGTTACGTCAAGCCTACTCATAGGTAGTGTTAGCATAACCTCAACGGATACACTAGGAATAGTTACAACGGAAATACTAGCAGCAATCTCAGTCGGAATAGCTATATTAATAATGGTGATTACAGATACTGAACATCCGCCAGCCGCCGGCACATCATTAGGGTTAATATTTAATCACTTTGGACTAGAGTCAATTATGTTCGTAGTGTTCAGTGCGGTAATATTATCTATAATACGATTAATATTAAAAGATAAAATGGTTAATTTAATATAACGTGCCCATCCATGCATAGTCGCGTACATATTTGGTATATTTTCGTCAACAGTTATTCGAATACTACTTGGTAAAAAAAATGAATGAACAAATAAAAAATGCAATACAAGACATACATTCATCCGATCTTCAAATAGTATTGGTAATAGCTGGGGTGGGACATAAGGCACTATCATGGTTACTAGAAATACCCGGAGCATCGAACACATTATTGAGTTCTAATATACCCTACTCTGAAAAATCTATGAATGAATACCTATGTGAAACTCCTGATAAATCCGTGTCAGCCAGCACATCGAAAAAGATGGCTAGATCTGCATACAAAAATGCGGTGAAATTAGGCACAAACAGCCGTAATTTAATGGGTATAGGCTGCACAGGATCAATAACAACTAATCGAATTCGTAAGGGAGTAAATGAAGCATTCATATCCACATGGTCCCCTACAAGAACTGCTACAGCGCATGTCACCTTTGAAAAACAAAATAACGATCGTTTAAAAGAAGAAGCAGATGTGAGTACAACAATAATAAAATTGATTCATGAGGAAATAATAGGCACTAACACATCAAACATATTAACTGGATCGTACTTATCAAAAACCGAAAAAAAACATGCTACTAAAATGGATGCATTGATTTTTAGCCAAATTGATTCCATGGAAATCGAAGGGGATAATTCAATAGTCGACAGTCGGTTTACTGGGTGTATTTTATCCGGATCATTTAATCCCTTACACCAAGGCCATGTTAAACTACTATCACTTGGAGCTAATATAACAAAAAAAAATCCCGCCTTTGAATTGTCGGTATTTAATGTTGATAAACCTCCTCTTGAAATCAAAGATATCGGAAAAAGAATATCCCAGTTTAGTAATAACAAATTTCTGCTTAGTAATGCTCCGCTTTTTTCCGGGAAATCAAAGTTATTTCCAAAAAGCACATTCATGATCGGATGGGATACAGCCATCCGATTGATAGACTCGAAATATTACAAAGAGAACACAAACAAAATGTACGATTCTCTCCACGAGATTGAAAAAAATGGCTGCAACTTTCTAGTGGCTGGCAGATTATCCAACGGTGAATTTCGTCAATTATCTGAACTCAATATACCTACCAGATTCGCAAATCTATTTACAGAAATACCGGAATCTGAATTCAGAATTGACGTATCATCTACTCAATTAAGATTAACGGATGTGTCGTAATAATATGTTGCATAAAAACATACGGGATTTCATACAATTTTTAGAAAATAATGGTGATTTAATCAGAATTACTGCTCTTGTAGATACAGAATTAGAGATTTCAAGGATCACTGACAAATGTATCAAAAATGGAGGACCGGCATTACTTTTTGAAAACGTAAAAAATTCCAATCACTCCGTCGTTACAAATCTGTTCGGTACACATCAAAGAATGGCTTGGGCATTAGGAATACAAAAATCTGAAGAACTAACTAACAAAGTCGATAAAATAATGAATGTGGTTAAAATTCCACCCACATCCTTGTTAGACAAACTACGAACTTTAAAAGAATTGGCGGGAATGGCACGAACCCAACCTAAGTTGATTTCAAAAGGACCATGCCAAGAAGTAATAATAGAAAACAACCCTGATCTATACACTTTACCTCACCTAAAATGTTGGCCATTAGATGGCGGTAAGTACATCACTCTTCCATTAGTTTTTACCAAAGATCCAAAAACAAAAAAAAGAAATGTCGGTATTTATAGAATGCAAATATACGACAGTAAAACTGCTGGAATGCATTGGCAAACCCACAAAGTAGGAGCTGATCACTATAGGCAAAGCCAAAACCTTAAAGAAGAAAGATTAGAAGTCGCCATAGCTTTGGGAGCTGACCCCATAACAATGTGGTCGGGTGTACTTCCCTTGCCTCCAGATATTGATGAGCTTGCTGTTGCGGGGGTTCTACGTGAAAGCCCCGTAGAAATGGTCAGATGCAAAACAATAGATATGGAAGTTCCTGCGCAATCTGAAATTATTCTCGAAGGCTATGTTATTCCAGGTGAACTAAGAACAGAAGGGCCTTTTGGGGATCATACAGGCTATTATTCATTAGAAGATCAATATCCAGTCTTCCATTTGACCGCAATAACTCATCGCAAAGATGCGATTTATCCAGCAACAGTGGTGGGTAGGCCGCCGTCAGAGGATTATTACATGGGAAAAGCAGCAGAGCGATTGATGCTTCCTGCACTAAAATTGGTTATTCCCGAAATAATTGACATAAATATGCCCGCAGAAGGAGTGTTTAAAAATCTCATAATTGTTTCCATGAAAAAACAATATCCCGGGCATACTAGAAAAGTAATGAATGCATTATGGGGATTAGGCCAGATGATGTTGGTAAAAACAATCGTGATTGTTGATCATTTTGTTAACGTTCAAAACTTATCTGAGGTAACTTGGAGAGTTACGAGTAACTTGGACCCGAAAAATGATGTTGTTTTTTTTGACGGACCCGTAGATGATCTAGATCATGCTAGCAAAACCCCGAAAATTGGAAGCAAAATGGGAATAGATGCAACTGAAAAAACAGAATCAGACGGATACAATAGAAAATGGCCACCTGACGTTATTATGGATAACGACACTATCAATCTAGTAGATAAAAGATGGGAAGAATATGGATTTTAAGCTTTTGAAGCATGACAAATATGTTTAAACGCATTTCTAATTTCTCAGAAGCTATTAAATTTCAAGAAAGTGTATTTGCTTTGCCATTTGCATTCGCTGGCATGATTCTATCTCAAAAATCGTTGCCTACAGCTAGTGATTTTGCCTACATAACGATTGCTATGATATGTGCTCGCACATTTGGCATGGCCGTTAATAGAATTATCGATAGAAATATAGATGCCATAAATCCAAGAACAGCCGGTAGGCATCTACCTCAAGGAATATTAAAAGTGCGTGACCTGTTAATTCCTGCACTTATCGCCGGATTATTGTTTTTCTATTGCGCATACCAGTTAAATACACTTGCGCTTATTTTATCTCCAATAGCATTAGCATATCTAGTATTTTATCCTTTCACAAAAAGATTCACATGGGCTGCCAATATATTACTCGGATGGGCATTAGCGATTGCACCTTCAGGAGCATGGATAGGAGTAACTGGACAATTTGGGATAACTCCATTTTTACTATCTTTATCCGTCGCATTTTGGGCAGGAAGTTTTGACATTCTATATCACACTCAAGACATAGAATTCCAACAAAAACACGGACTCCACTCGATCGCAAAAACATTTGGGATTAAAAAGTCTTTTTTAATTGCTAAATCAATGGATTTGGCAGCAATCATAACATTGGTTATTGTCGGATATTCGATCCAATTAAATGCCTTCTATTTCACAGGTTGCTTAGTATCTGCTGGTCTTTTAATCTATAAGTACATTCTAGTAAAGCCCCATGATTTATCAAAATTAGGAATTGCATTTATGCGTATCAATGCTTTTGTTTCCATATCTATGTTCATTGCTACTTTGCTAGCTATACTATAAGTATGAAAGAAGAACACAAAAGAGTAATAGTAGGTATATCAGGGGCGAGTGGTGCTATGTTAGCTTTAACAATGGTTGACACTCTATTAGATCGAAAAATCCCTACAACTGTTGTTACATCCGGTGCAGCGAGAATGGTATGGCAACAAGAAATGGATCAATCTTTTGGAGAGCAAATAGAAAAATGGTCTGATTATTCAAATTTTGAAATATTCCCGATAGGAGATTTTACTGCTCCAATCGCTAGTGGTAGTTATCCTACTTTAGGAATGGTAATAATCCCATGTAGTATGGCCACGATATCAGCAATTTCCAATGGATTATCTGACAATCTTATCAGAAGAGCAGCAGATGTTTGCCTCAAAGAACAACGAAAATTAGTTATTGTTCCAAGAGAATCTCCGTTGAGCGCTATACATCTAGACAACATGAGTAAATTAGCAAAAATAGGGGTGACCATCCTACCGTCTGATCCCCCATATTATTTAGGCATAAATTCTTTAAAAGAATCTGCTGATTTTTTAGCTCAACGAGGACTTATGGCCTTGGGTGTGACAAATGAATTGCCTGATCATATGCAATACAAAGGACGTTTATAAATACTTATTTACTCATTGGAGAAAAATGTGAACGATCTAATTTTAAAAGAATATTGGGAGTTTTCAAAAAAGCTGGCTGACATAGCTGATAGGATTTCGATTTCTTTTTTTGAAAAACAACAGGATTTAGAAATTAGAACAAAAAATGATGGGTCATTTGTAACCAAAGCTGACAAACAAATAGAATCCCAACTCCGCGAACAAATCAAAATCCATTATCCTGATCATGGCATAATAGGTGAAGAATCAGGAGAAGATCAATCAGATTCCAGTTTGTACACTTGGATAATAGATCCAATAGACGGCACCCACGGTTTTATGAGAGGCCTACCAATATGGGCTACTTTAATTGCATTGCGATATGACAAAGAAATTATAGTAAGTTTCGTATCCGCACCTGCTTTAAATTGTAGATGGTGGGCTATTCTTAATAATGGGGCTTTTAAATTTGCCAATAACAAAACAATGGAAATATCCGTATCGACCATATCTAACTTAGTAACCGCTCAATTACTCTACACTGGAGTCAAGGAATCTACTCAAAAATGGTCTGGATTTGAAAATATATTAAAAACCGTGTGGAGAGAAAGAGGTTTAGGTGATTTTTGGGGCCATTGTTTGGTCGCTGAAGGTGCGGCGGAGATCATGATAGACCCCATTGCAAATATATGGGACCTTGCAGCACTAAACTTAATAGTCCACGAATCCGGAGGGATTATGTCAAATGAACGCGGTACACGTTCATTTGACTCTGGTCATGCGATTTCATCCAATAAATTATTGCACCAAGAAATAATAAACTTGTTGCAATCAGTTTAATCTTTAAAGTAAGTTTGACCTGTCATTAACTCATTTGGCATAACAATGGATTCCGGATCATCACCATTAGCAACTTTTACTGCATTATATACAGCAAAAGCTCTGCTTTTTTGCCAAGCTTCTTGTGTGAATGCGGCCAAATGTGGAGTTATCAACACGTTATCCATTTCAATAAGAGGGTTATCAGCCGGCGTTGGCTCTACCTCTAACACATCCACTCCTGCTGCCATGATTTTATTTTCTTTCATCGCACGAATAAATGCTTTTTCATCTACTACTGGTCCTCTACAAGCATTGATAAGTACAGCTGTGGATTTCATGATGTTGAATTCATCATCACCAATCATTCCTCTAGTTTGCTCATTTAACGGCACATGGAGAGAAATAATATCTGCAGTCTTAAGTAATTCTTCTATTTCCACTCTTCTTAAATTTAATTTACTGACTAAATCAGAGTCTGGGTCAACCACATCATTAAAAATGATCTCGCAATCCCAACCTTGTAGCCTTTTCGCTACTCTAGATCCTATTCTACCTAATCCTATAATACCGACCGTTTTACCTGTAATTTCATATGCTTGAGAGAACCAATCAGATTTAATATCTCCCATCCAAGTTCCATTTTTGACATTTCCAAATTGCAGTTGAAATTTACGAAAAACACTGACCATTAATGCTATGGTGTGCTCTGCCACAGAAACGGCATTCCCTCCCCCATTATTTGATACATCAACACCTAATTCGCCTAGTCCCACTTTATCAAGTTGATTAGTACCAGCACTAGTTGATTGAACAAGTCTTAAATTAGGGCATTGCGCGGCCAATTCTGTCGTAAAGGGAATCTCTCCTCCCAATATAAGCACGATTGTGTCTTTTAATGCTTCTACAGCCTCATCAAATGGTAGCTTTGAATTTACCCAAGTTATATCAGTATTTTCTGGAGCTTCAGCTTGTAATATATCTAATGTCAATTCGTCGGGAGACCAGAATACGATTTCTGATTTACTCATGAATTTCTCCTGTAATTTTAGTTGATTTACGATTAGATGAATGGATTATATGAAATTTTTGTATATTTAACCAGTGACTAGTATAAATCATGATGATATATCTTAATTGAGATAAAATGTTATCAATAAAATGATCAGAGGACTCACTTTTTATGAATCAAAATGCTTTAGGGAGAATTAAAGTCCTAGATTTTTCTCATTACATATCTGGCCCATATTGCACAAAACTATTATCAGATTTCGGTTCTGAGGTCATAAAAATAGAAAACCCGTACAAGGGGGATCCTTGTCGCTCATTACCACCTATACACAAAAAGGATAAAAATAAATCAAATAGTTTACTTTTTCAATATCTTAATACAAATAAAAAAAGCCTAGTTCTAGATCTTAAATCCAAAGACCATATATCAGTAATAGAAAAACTTATTGTAGACAGTGACGTATTAGTGGAAAATTTCTCCCCAGGAACAATGCAGAAATTGGGATTGGATTATGAAACCGTATCAAAATTAAACCCTGAAATAACATATGTTTCAATCAGTAATTTCGGTCATTCCGGTCCGTACAAAAACTATGAGGCAACTGATTTAATACATTATGCATTAGGCGGCTTAATGTTCATATTTGGATCTACTGAAAAAGAACCTATAAAACATGCTTTCAGGCAAGCACAATTTAAAGCAGGAACAAATGCTGCCTCTGCAACATTAATGGCTGTTTATCATGCTAAACGCACTGGAATAGGACAACATGTAGACATTTCAATACATGAAAGCATTGCATCAGCAGTTAGAGACACAACAACTAGTTACGTTAGTACTGGAGTAATTCCCACACGTCAATCTTCAATGAGAGGAGAAATAGCAAAATCACCAATGAAAGTTAGTGATGGATATGTGGTACCGATAACATTTGGTACAGATAATTGGTCCAAAACCCCAATTTTACTAGATAGCCCAGAATTAGCTTCCGACAAGTTTAAAACTCAAAAAAGCAGGCGTGAAAATTATAAGGAATTCAAATCACTCGTTGAAGAAGCTTTTTTACGAAAACAAAAATACCCCTTATTTTATGAGGCTCACTCACATCGTGAGCTAATATATGGAGTAGTCCAAGATGCAGAAGAATTACTTAACAATCCTCAGTATTTAAATTATAACTATTTCCAAAATATCAGACATCCTGTAACCGGAATAAACAAGTTTCCCGGAACTTCTATAGTTTTTTCTAAAACACCAATAAAGGCTGCGGTCGCCGCTCCAACTTTAGGGGAACACACAAATGAAATACTTGAAAGAACAAATCGCTCTAAAATAGAACTAATTAAAAAAAAGGTGATATACCCTAATTCAAATACAAAAAAACGAATACTAGGCAATATACGTATCGTCGAATTGGGTCAATTAATAGCTGTTCCATATGCAACAAAATTAATGTCTGATATGGGGGCAGAGGTGATTAGAATAGAGTCTAATACTAGACCAGATTCATATCGGTTATCTGACTATTATGATGAAAGAACTGATGGTAAATATTGGAATCGTGCAATGAATTTTAACGAACAAAACCGTAACAAAAAAGGGTTTAGTATTGAATTGATTACGCCTGAATCAATTGAAACACTGCATGATCTCATTGCCACAAGTGATATAGTCGCCTGCAATTACACTCCGAGAGTAATGGCTAATTTCGGCATTGAATATGAAAATCTTCGAAAAATAAAACCCGACATAATATTGCTTTCTTCAACCGGATATGGATACTCAGGACCATGGTCAAGTTTTGGAGCAATAGGGTACGGAACTGAAGCTGCGTCAGGATTGTCTGCCGTAACAGGATATGAAAACGGGCCACCAGCACAGCCAGAAATACCATACCCTGATTATACTGCTGCGGAACACTCCGTTTATGCATTAATGGTCGCATTAATGCATAGAGATAAAACCGGTGAAGGCCAATTCATTGATATTTCACAATCATTATCAGTAACTTCTACAAGTCCCGAAGCAATACTATATTTTTCAAATGACTCTACGAAAATCAAGAGACACGGTAACAATCATGAATGGATAGCTCCTCATGGATGTTATCCATGCAAAGGGAAAGACAAATGGATCACAATAACTGCTACAAACCAGAGGCAATGGGAAATTTTGTGTGAAGTATTAATACCCAATTTAAAAAACAATCCCGATTTGTCATCCATGAGTAAAAGGCATAAACATACGCGAACAATAGATGCTGAGATATCGGCAAATACCATTCAATGGGACAATCAAAATCTAATGCATTTTTTGCAAAATAAAGGGATACCAGCTGCTGCTGTACTAAATGGAAAAGAGTTATTATTAAATGAACACTTGAAAGAAAGAGAGTTTTTCCAAACAGTATTACACGACGAAGATACCGGAATACCTCCCTTACCATATTCAGGTCAACCTTGGAAAATGAGTAAAAGCAACTCTCACATATCAGGTGGAGCTCCTATCTTTGGCAAAGATAACGACTGGGTGTTAAAGGATTTACTCGGCATATCAACAATAAAAATTAACAAAATGAAAGAAAACGAGTTGATTAGTGATAGTATCACCATACCCGCTAAGCCAAAAACAATTTCAAAAGAAGACCGTCTAAAAGAAGGTGCGATATATGATTATGATCCTGACTTCAAATCAGTAACTTCTAAATATGTTAATGAATAAACAAATTGCTATTGATGGCCCTGCTGCCTCAGGAAAAACCGCTGTTGGTAAAACCATAAGCAACAGTCTGGATTGGAGTTTTCTAGATACTGGATTAATGTATAGAGCCGCCACAAAACTAGTATTAGATAACAATGCAGACATTTACGACTCGGAAACCACTCTCTCCATTATAGAAAAGGCAACATTTCAGTTAGAAATGAATAGTACAGAAACAAAAATAATCTCAAATGGAATAGATTATTCTAATTTATTACGTACACCTGAAATAGATGCCAATGTCTCTATATTATCTAAATATACTGGAGTCAGGAAAATCCTTGTCAAACATCAGCAAAAAATGGCGGTTGATACGCGGATAGTCATGGTAGGTAGAGATATAACAACTGTTGTATTACCTAACGCTTTCATAAAAATATACCTTGATGCTTCATTAAATGAAAGAGCCCTACGCAGGTATAAAGAAAGCCAAACTCAAACGGTAGAACAAATCAAATACAACATATCAATACGAGATACATATGATAAAAACAGAAACGACTCTCCTTTATTAAAATCGAAAGATGCCTGGGTAATTAACACTACTGAGATGACAGTCGAATCCGTTTCAAATCTAATAATATCGAAGGTCAATAAATAAAATGGACATGATATATCCAGTATGTAATTTCCTGCAGAGAATAACTCTTTGGGGGTTTTCTGATTTCAATATCAACGGATCAGAAAATGTACCTCCATACGGCCCTTTAATAGTAGTTTCAAATCACATGAGCGACATAGATCCATCTATGCTTGCTGTTAGCATAAAAAGAAGATTAAGATTTTTAGCAAAAAGTACACTATTTACAGGATTCCCAAAATCTCAGATGTTGTATTTATATGGAGCATACCCTTTGAATCGCCGAAAGGCCGATATTCAAGCATTCAGGTGGGCCAAACAACAATTGGCCTATGATGGCACAATAGTATTATTTCCCGAAGGAACGCGAAACGGTGGCAGTATGATAGAAGCGAAACAAGGAGTAGTAAGGTTAATACAAATGACAGATGCAACTATATTACCTGTTGGAATTACAGGAACAGAGAACTTGAATTCGGTAATGCGTATTTTTAATCCTACAGGTAAAATAACTGTGAACATTGGTACTGCTTTTTCTTTACCGAAAATTGAAGGTAAATTAAACGACTACTTAATTAAGTCAATGAATGACATGATTATGGATAGAATAGCCGATTTAATACCTGAAAAATATCGCGGTAGATATGGTAGCGCTAAACGATCAAAATGACTATAAAGCAATAATATGGTTTAAATATGTGCGGAATAATAGGATACACCGGTAATCAGCAAGCATTACCTATTTTAATGCAAGGCCTTAATAATCTTGAATATCGCGGCTACGATAGCGCCGGATTATCAATATTCTACAAAGATAACACGCATGAAACAATCAGAACACAGGGCAAAGTGGTTTCTTTAAATAGAATCACACATACCTTAAATTTAAAAGGTACGGCAGGCATAGGGCATACAAGATGGGCGACTCACGGTGATCCCTCCATAGAAAATGCGCATCCCCACACAGATTCCGTAGGGAATTTGTCAGTAGTGCATAATGGAATTGTAGAAAACCATACGGAATTAAGGAATGAACTCATCAATTCCGGGCACAAATTCAAATCAGACACAGACACAGAAACCATACCTCACCTAATTGAATCTTATATGAATACTTCGCCAATCGGATTCGAAGAAGCAGTCATTAAATCTGCGAACAGAATTAAAGGAGCAAACGCTATAGTAATCATGTCTAATGATCAACCAGACACTATTATGGCAGTAAAATTAGGTAACGCAGGCGGATTAGTTATAGGAATCGGAGACGGTGAGGTATGGATTTCAAGTGATATGATGACTATGGCACCGCATACAAATCGCATAGTACACATGGAATCTAATGAAATAGCAAAACTAACTCCCGATTCAGTAGTTTTAAAAACCCTAAAAGGAATCACCATAACAAAAACTCCTATTTTAGTAGCCAATGATCCTGTATCAGCTGCAAAAGGTAAATTCCGACACTTCATGTTAAAAGAAATACACGAACAACCTGAATCTTTGATAAGCACACTGAGAGGAAGAATTACACTTAAAAAAAATGCGGTTAAATTTAGAGATTTATCTATGTCTATTGATAACATAAAAAATATAGATAAAATCACGCTTACCGGAATGGGAACTAGCCTTCATGCAGCTATGATTGCAAGATTATGGATAGAAAAAATATCTGGAATACCGTCTGAATGGGATAACTCATCAGAATTTAGGTATCGATCACCTAAAATAAATAAAAATAATCTTTTTATTTCTATATCTCAATCAGGTGAAACTGCAGATACCTTAGCTGCGATGGAGGAAATTTCCAAGAATAATGGTAACCAAATAACTTTATGCAATTACCCAAACACGCAATCCAGCCGAATAGCAAACGAAACATTACAAATTAGAGCTGGATTAGAAATAGGCGTAGCTGCTAGTAAAACTTTTACGTGTTCACTATTAACCTTATATTTATTAGCGATACATATAGGTTCTATAACCGGCAATTTAAGTGAAACTGAAGCTAGTCAAATGATTTCAGAAATATCTAGACTACCTGAGCTTATTGGCAAGATATTACAATCTACTACACATTACGAAAAACTTGCTGACAAGTTTCACAACAAATCCGACTTCCTGTTCTTAGGCCGTGGTATTAATTACCCAATGGCCTTAGAAGGTGCTCTAAAATTAAAAGAAATAAGTTACATTCATGCTGAAGGATATCCAGCAGGAGAAATGAAACATGGCCCAATATCTTTAATAGACGAAAACATGCCCATAGTAGCTATTGTTCCCAAAGATAGTATGTACGACAAAATGATAAATAATATCAATGAAGCGAAATCACGTGGGGGTACCATAATAGCAATCGCTTCTGATAATGATACTGAGATCGGATCCATTGCCGACCACACAATATATATACCTCAATGTTCAGAATTAATCACCCCTATTATTGCCGCTATACCATTACAATTACTCGCTTATCACATAGCAGTAAGGCGAGGTTGTGACGTGGATCAACCTCGAAACTTAGCCAAATCAGTAACTGTGGAGTAATTCACAACAGTAAATTATGACTATTGAAAAACAATTTTTTGTTCAAGATAATTTAGATATTCAAGATGAATGGATTGCTGTTAAAGAAATAGCTGTTGGGTTTTACAATTACCTCTCTTCGCCGGAAATAGAAAATAAGTTAAATACAAATAATATTCCTGGTGCTCAAAGTCAAAAAATTGAAGAAATTATTACTCCTTACGCAAGAAAAATAGGATTTACTTCACAAAAAAAAGGACTTTTTGAGAAATATAAAGTTAGCAAATTAACACCAGATTATTATTTATCAATTAATAACAATGGAATAATTATCGAAGTTGAAAGAGGGCAAACAACACAAAATAATGCAGCCCTAAAAGATTTATGGAAAACCCATATATGCGAAGAAGCAGACTACTTATTTTTATTTGTGCCTAGTGAATTAGTACAAAATCAAAGCGGGAGGATAGTTGGTAAGCCTTTTAACGAAACCGTTAATAGAATATCTACTTTTTTTGAGCCTAATAATTATACAAATGTTAAAGGAGTAGTTATTTTTGGATATTAGTAATAAATTATTTACTGTTGTAAAACACTCCATAACAGTAGAGTAGTTTGGGTATTAGTTTTAATATAAATTTTTGATGTTGTTGTTCATGTGGCAACAAATCAAATTGAAATTTTAAGAATAATAAGTAATTTAATTATTATTTCTTGGGTAATTCTTTTTTTTAATAAATCAAAAAAACAAACAGACTTTTTAATTATTGCAAGTTTTGTTCTTTTAACTCTATTTTTTATCTTATTGAATGGGTTAACAAACGATGGGAACCCAAGAATATTCTTTTCTGGTTCTGTTCTCACAACATTAGTTTTATCTGCCTACTTAGTATTAAAAAGAAAATAATGAAATTGGATTTCATATCTTTTTCATATCCTCAAATAAGTCACCTCAAATGCCTTACATGCTCGGGTTTCTTGGAGGCGGTTGTTCAAATTGAAGGCATCGTTCATTTCAAACCGTTGAAAAATATCCAACCCCCTATCCAATGAAATTTTCCACCCGTTATCAGTTATGATATGCCTAGCGTGAATGGTGTTTTTGGAATCAAATTCCCAACTAAAATTGACCCCGTATGCTACTGCGCTCTCTTGAATTTGAAGTAAATAAGTCTTTTGATGATCACCTATCAGATCATCAGGTTGAGTAATTAGGTGTAAATCAACATTATTTTCTTCTTGTTTTACCTTCACAACTGTTTCCATGAATTCCATTAAATTTCTCATTTGGTGGAAGGTACGAATATATGCATCGGTTATAGTGATTTTTTCAGCATCCCTTATATGGATGCTGAATAATTTATCAAAACTAATGCCTCGTTGATTTTCAGAGATGGTAATATGCCCTGTACTCGGGTTTTTGATGTTTTCTGCAGATGGTTTTGCAACTGTGTCATCCGTCTCAACTTGATACTCCTTAGAAGAAACAGTCTCCTGTTCTTCGGTTTTATCAGACGCTGCTCTTCTGAAATAATGATTTGGATATTCAATTTCCTCCAAAGTCTTCACAGACGCTGTTATTCCAGAGGAATTTTTATAAGAAAAATCAACCTTTTCAAAGGTACTATCAAGACGCATTAACTGGTCTTTTACCCGTTTTCTGCACTCCATTGAGAATTGCAATATTTCTTCTGTTTCCTCAATGGTCTGTTCTCCGTTGGGAAATAGTATTTTCATTAGACCGGAAAATGTTTTATTAACAGCATCTCTGTCACGAGTTGTAATATCAGTGGAGATATCAAAGTGCTGTTGGTATCTATCTGAAAAATCTTGCTTTCGAAGATGTCTCAATATTTCAGCAATATAGTCCACAACGAATCCATACCCGCTAGAGAACATCTCGCCCCGAATGGTGTCCACTTCCCATCCTGGTAGAAAAGCATGAAGACGGTCGATGAATGCGGAATCATAATACTTTTCAGGTAACTCTTCAAAAAGATCAGAGTGTTTTAACATGTATGGAATGTTGTGCTTGGTATTTCCTATGAATGCCATTGATGCTTCTGCACCTAATGTTTCAACCCCGCGAGAAAATGTTTTATTAGCAAGATAGTTCTTTAAAATATCAACTAGCGCTTTATCAACCTTCTTTTGCTTTCCAGCAAATTCATCAAAAGCAACCAAATCCCAATACCCAACTAACCCAAGTTTCCCTGAACTATTGTTTACAAATAATTTAGGGACAGTCACCTCGCCGCCA
>Ga0114999_10002486_pt1 | contig 24172 bp, 24 predicted proteins | sample ArcticOcean_MG_C_3_FD_89820 | JGI IMG/M metagenome (GOLD analysis project Ga0114999, IMG submission 89820) | Marine microbial communities from western Arctic Ocean - ArcticOcean_MG_CB8_126 | ecosystem: Environmental > Aquatic > Marine > Oceanic | place: Arctic Ocean: Canada Basin | collected...
CTGTTGACTTATTCACACCAACCAAAGAAGCCGCAGTTCGTGCCGTGGATCCAGACACAAAATGTTCGATAAGACGATCTTGTTTGTAGACACTTAATCGGCTCTTTCTCATACTGACCATAATAACACCTTTTATGCGTTATCTAGGACAGCCCCAAAAACAAATTGCTTCAGTTTTGGGTGCTCGTTGACGGGATTTGGCACATCGCGATGCCGTTGTGTGAGGGCAGGCCAACCAACGGGGGCGCAAATATCACCGGTTGGAGCCATTTATACCGAAATTGTCTTCCTTCTGACTGCGTGACATAACGAGTGTATGCCGACGCCGAAACAAAAGTTAATATTGCGCATCTGCTGTAGCGTCCATGTCCTTCACGACGGCGCCGTCGATATGCTTTATGCGTTGTTGCCGCTCCTTCGCGAAGCATTTGGCTTGACCTATGCCGAGGTCGCTCTGGTTCGATCGGTGCATAGGTTTGCTACGGCGTTGTTCGAAATCCCCGTAGGCATACTTGCTGAGAAGCTCGGCGCGCGGAATTTGTTGGTTGCCGGGACCGTGCTTGTGGGGATCGCATTCCTAGGGCTGGGATTTGCAAATGGCTTTGCGGCGATTTTAGCATTCATATTTCTCGCTGGCTGTGGTGCCGCCGTCCAACATCCTCTGGCGTCATCGATCATCAGCAACACTTTTCCTGGTGCCGGTCAGCGTGCTGCGCTTGGCACCTACAATGCCTTTGGCGATGTGGGCAAATTCACTTTTCTTGGGCTGACGCTTTTGTCCACGACTGTTTTTGGCTTTTCGTGGCATGTGCCAGTACATGGATTTAGTATTGTGGCGGTCATCGTTGCCGGGATTGCATTTATTTTTCTAACGCTCGCTAATACTGATGAGAGACAAGATCCTCTCTCTAAACATGATCTTAAGGATACGGTAAAGAGCTGGGGTATCAAGCATCAAAGAGGCTTTTACACACTCGGCACTATCGCCGCGCTGGACAGCTCGACCCGAAGCGGTTTTCTAACTTTTGTGGCATTTCTTATGATTGAAAAAGGGGTTGTTACCGAATTGGCGGCGACTGCGGTCCTAGCCACTACCTTCGGCGGGATGTGCGGCAAATACGCAGTCGGCTTAATCGCTGAGAAGATCGGAATTGCGCGCACCATCATGCTAACAGAAATAGCAACAGCGGGGCTGATTATCCTGGTAATTTTATTACCTAGCGTCGCGGCGTTCTTCCTCTTACCGCTTCTAGGCGTGTTCCTAAACGGCACGTCATCGGCTATCTACGGCTCAGTCGCTGACTTCATAGAAGGGGAGAAACATTCCCGTGCCTACGCGTTGATTTATACCTTGGGGTCCGCCTGCGGCTTGTTCGCCCCGTTACTCTATGGCCTGTTGGCGGACATGAGCGGTATAACGACGGCTTTGGCGGTAGTCTCGATAGTCGTTCTCCTGACAGTCCCGCTTTGCGGAATACTGGCAACCGCACTCCGCGAAGCAAAGGAAAACGCCCTCGGCGCATAGCCATAACCAACATGCTGTTCATAGATGACGATGCAGACTCCTTAAAACTTTTTTTGGGCAAGGCTAGAGCATTATCGATATGCCGTTAAGCAGACATCATGACGAATAGTGTCCGCTATACATGGAAAAAAAAGTTATAATTGAGAAGTCGCTGGAACCTCATTTTTTTGCCAAGAATAGACGCCAAGGTTTAGCTCATGACCAAATCGGTAGTTCGGTACACTCCAAAGTTAAAGAGACTCTCTCGCTATTTGGACCATGGTTGACTCATTGAGTATATTTGATTTTATACTAATGAAATTGTGCTGGTCAAAGACGTCGTCATTGTAAATACGGTCGGACCCTCGCTCATTAAGATCGAGAAATCTCCGGCCTCCCTGGTCGCGGCCCGCGCAAAATTTTCTAGGCAGGCTGGTGAACGGCAAGAACGTAGCCCAAGTGATACTCATGGTGTGCTATTTAATCAACATCCGTTCATTATAATTTTACTGAATGAGGAAGCTCTCGATGAAATACAAAAAGAATGATGCCAAAGAAGCCGCCAAGGAAGTGTTACGCGGCGTGTGGACGGCACTACCAACGAGCTTTCTCGATGCTGAGCGGCTCGACGAAAAAGGCATAGCTTCAAATTTAGAACACTGCATCGCAGATCTTAAAATTGACGGCCACTATTGCATCGGCAACGTTGGCGAATTCTGGGCAATGACCAACGAAGAACGCATGCGCGTAGCTGAGATCAACGTAGACGTCAATAAAGGCCGCGTGCCACTAATCGCTGGTTGCCATCATCAAAATCCACTCGAAGCTGCCAAGCTTGCCCAACACGCGCAAGACGTCGGTATCGATTTTGTCATCATCCTGACACCTTACATGGCAGCGCGCGGAGATGACGCAGTTTACGACTACTACAAATGCGTCGCGGATCGCATCGACATCGGCATCTGCTTATTCAACACCAGTCAGGGCCATCCGCTTTCGGCAAAGCTCGCTCAACGCCTCGCCACCATTCCCAACATCTGCGGCTACAAGCAAGGTATATCTGGCATGGCTGCGTCCACTTCATTGCGCGATACTGTCGGCGATATCATGGAAGTAAGCGTGGCCGAAGAAGCACCCTGGCTCTACAACATTGCCGTCTGCGACGATAACTGGCTCCTAAACTACTGCCCACATTTGTACCAGGTCCCCGGTTACCTCCCTGTGCGGGACTATACCCATGCTGCGCAAAAAGGCGACTTCAATAAAGCTGTCAAAATTTGCAAAAGTATCCAATCTCTGCGCTCCGTTCTTAGCCGCTGGATACCGGGCTACGGCAGCGACAAACCGATGGCCATCGCGGAACAAAAGTACTGGATGGAACTGGTGGGCATGGTCGGTGGACCGGTGCGTGCACCGTGCGCAGAAATGACTACAGAAAAGAAGAAAGCCATGAAGACAGACCTTGAGGCGACCGGTCTAATTGCCAAGGCTAAGGATGGGCTTTCTGCGTCAATATGAGTCGAACATTTATTAATCGTCAGGCACTGACCAATTGCCCTTGGCCATTTGCACCTCTGCTCGATTTATATGCTACTTGCCGATCATCGCGAACATGCGGTCCCCAAAGCGCGCCCGCGCCTCGGAGTAGATCGGAGTGACGGCTGCTGCAAAAGCATTGTGTTCCTCTGGTGAAAGTTCGTGCACAATCCCGCCAACCTTCTCGATTTCGGCGCGCGCGATCAACTCCTCGGAAACCGCGAACGCTCGTTGATGCGTCATGGCGTCAGGGATCGCGGCAATCGTTGCGGCCTGGATATCCTCTGGCCAAGAAGCGAATTTCTGCGGGTTCACATAGATGCCGCGCGAAAGATAAAAATGGTTTGAGAGCGTGTGGAATTTGTGCGCGTGGTGAATACCGTAGGTCGTGGTATTGGCAAACGGGTTTTCTTGCGCGTCAACTTCGTTGTTGGCGATTGCGATCTTCGCCTCGTTGAGTCGCATTGAATGAGGTTCCATACCGAGTAACTCAAAGGTGCGGTTGTGCATGTCGCTGCCAAGCGTGCGGATCGACATGCCCGCGAGATCTTCTGGTCGACGCACTTCGCGATGGCGGTTCGACAGATGGCGGAAGCCATTTTCGAAGAAGCCGAGTACTCTGAAATTAGTTTGCCGCTCGATCGCGTCGATCATGTGTCGACCGAGCGCGCCGTCATAGGCGGCGCGTGCTTCATCATTGGTGGCAAATAGAAAAGGCAGGTCAACAAATTCAAGCTCAGGCACTCGTGCCGTTAGCGCTGTCGTGGACATATAGGCGAGGTCGGTCAAACCACCTTCTGTCAGCTCGAGCACCCCGTCCGAGCTATAGCCAATATCCATTACATTCCAAATGTAGACGATATCCACCCGGCCACCGAACTGCTCGACCAGCCGATCACCAATGAATTTGAGGCCTCTGCTGTGCGTCGTCGTCGGTGGGCCGTAGCCAACCATGCGTATCTTAAGGTTTTCGGTCATGTTGGTTCCTTACATTGGCCAGCGGAGATCAAAGATAGGCCGTGTACACACTTATTTGAATCTTCTTCTACAAGTTCTTTTGAACGGCATCTATGATTTAAATAAACTAAACGATCGAACAAAACCCTGCATATTATTACCATTGATCTAAATTTGACACTTGCGTACGGTACATGTTGGTGCCTCGTAGGTGGCTGCTTTGTTTTGCTTAGGTTAAGCAAAAAAGGCCCCCGAAAAATAGGCAAGGCGAGTTTCGAAAAGAATAATAAAACTAAAATTCAACGGACTTTCAGGGAAAAGGAAACACAATGAAACGTTACGGAAAATATGCGGCGATAGCCGCTCTTGTCGCAATGATGGCGACGCCAGAAATCGCTAAGGCCGACAAAGCCAATGACACGCTAGTTTGGACAACAACGCGAGAAATCGCCGCGGTCGATCCCTATTACCACGGCACCCGTGAGATGGTCATTATGAGCCAAATGCTCTATGATCAATTGGTCTTCAGAGATATTAAAACAGGAAAATTTAAGCCTCTTCTGGCGAAGAGTTGGGAATGGAAGGGTCCTACAGCGATTGAGTTTGTGCTCAGGGACGATGTAAAGTTTCACGATGGCTCATCATTCGATGCCGAAGACGTCGTCTATACACTTAATCACACCTCGAAAAAATCAAGCGGTGTCGTAGTCTATCGCAATATAGGCTGGGTGAAGAATGCTGAAAAGCTCGGTTCGCATAAGGTGCGGATCAATCTGAAAAAGCCGTTCCCAGCTGCACTCGCATTTCTTGCTAATGGCGTATCCATATTGCCATCGGGTCATTGGGACAACGCGCCCAAAAAGCCGGACGGCAAGCCGGACTATATTCGCGTAAAACCGATGGGTACCGGCCCCTATATTCCCGTCGAAGTTAAATCGGGCGAATACGTGCTGATGAAGAAAAATCCGAATTACTTTTCAGGCAGCCCTAAAGGCAAGCCACAGATCGGGCATATTAAGTTCCGTACGATCAAGGAAGTAAACACACAAATTGCCGAATTACTGACCGGCGGCGTGAATTGGATTTGGGACGTTCCCAAGGCGCAAGCTGTTCGCCTGAATGGTATGAATAATGTTGTTGTGGAAAATGCAAAGACGTTCCGGATTTCGTATATTCAATTCGATGCCACAGGAACGTCCGGAAAGGACATGTTTACTAAGAAGAAAGTTCGCCAAGCGTTTGCCCATGCGATCAACCGAAAGTCGATTTCGGATAACTTGGTTGGTGATGCGTCTGTCGTCATTCCTTCGGCCTGTCATCCAGATCAATTTGGCTGCACACAAGACGTGCCCACATATGATTACAATCCGGCCAAAGCCAAAGCTTTGTTGAAGGAAGCGGGCTACCCTAATGGATTTGAAACAGATCTTTATGCCTATCGTCAGCGCGAGTTTACAGAAGCCGTGATCGGCGATCTGGCGAATGTCGGCATCAAGGTCAAGTTTAACTTCATGCAATACCGTGCGCTTCGGAGTTTGATCAGGAAGGGAAAGACCCCCGTCCAAAACATGACTTGGGGTTCCTATTCAATTCCAGATGTGGCTGCGAGTACGAGCAACTTCTTTAAGGGTACGGCTGATGACCGTACGATGGATAAACAGGTCAAAGAGTATCTTGACGTTGCCGATAACTCCGTTGATCCAGCCAAGCGTAAGGAATACTACAAAAAAGCACACACGCGGATTGCCACCGAGGCGTTTTGGGTTCCGTTGTTCACGTATGCCAAGTACTATGCTTGGACAAATGACCTGAACTTAAAGACGACGCCAGATGAGATTCCACGTTTCTATACGGCGACGTGGAAATGATCTAAACGAGTGTAAATAGGTCAACGCGGCGGGCCGTAGCTGGCCCGCCGCGTTTCTTCTAACGGACAGAGTTGGGGCAGATGGTCAATTTTGCGTTGAAACGATTTGGTGTGGCAGTGCTGGTGGCATTGACTGTGTCGATCTTAAGTTTCTCAATGATTTATCTATCCGGCGATCCCGCGGTCGCGCTTGCCGGAGAAGGGTCAACCAGCGAGGACGTCGAAACTATTCGCATATATTACGGCTTTGATCGCCCCATATATGTTCAATATTTTGACTGGTTATGGAATGCTTTAAACGGACACCTTGGCACTTCGAATTATTTGAGATCAGACGTTTCAGAGGTAATTTTTGAGCGCCTGCCGACGACCATGTTGCTGGGCGCCAGCGCCCTCACATTTGCGCTGGTTCTATCGATCCCCTTGGGCGTGCTTGCCGCCATCCGGCCGAATTCACTTATCGACCGAGTTGCCCTTTCGATTGCGGTGGTCGGTCAGGCCATGCCGAGTTTCTGGTTGGCGCTGACAATGATTCTTTGGTTCGGCATAAACTGGCGATTGTTACCGATTACCGGAACAGACAGTTGGCTCAATTTCATAATGCCCTCGGTCGCGCTGGGGTACTACGTCACGCCGGCGGTTATGCGTCTGACGCGCGCTGGTATGTTAGAGGTGCTCTCGTCGGACTATATCCGTACGGCACGCGCCAAAGGTTTGCGGCCAATGACGGTGCTGTTCAAACATGCGTTGCGCAATGCCATAATTCCCGTGGTATCGCTCACTGCCGTGCAGTTCGGCTTCATGCTCGGCGGCTCAATTGTTATCGAAACAATTTTTAATATCAACGGACTTGGCTTTCTCGCTTGGGAATCAATCCAGCGGGCGGATCTGCCGGTGATGCAGGCGATCGTGCTTGTATTGAGTATCTTTTATATATTGCTCACATTCTTCTCTGACCTAGTGAACGCATTTCTGGATCCACGGATAAGGGTGGCTTAATATGGACGACGCAAGCCAAACTCAAGAGACAGCACCGATCGAATTGGAGCTCATCGAGCCCACACCAGGCTCGCGTCTGCGCAAGCGCATATTTGGCCATGCCGGCCTGATCGTCGGTGTAACCGTGCTGGGTGTGATCTTCCTGATGGCGATCTTGGCGCCGTTAATTTCACCCGGTGACCCTTTCGATCAGCAACTCGCGCGCAAACTCATTCCGCCGGTCTGGCATGACCATGCCAAAGCCAGTTGGGAGCATCCGCTCGGGACGGACTATCTGGGGCGCGATTACATGACTCGGCTCTTCTACGGTGCGCAGATATCGCTGCTCATCGGCTTCGCAGCCATGCTGATTTCGGGCGTCATTGGCACGACCCTGGGTGTCATGGCCGGCTATTTTGGTGGCCGCGTCGATATGTTTGTGAACTTCGTGGTGACGACACGTCTTTCGATGCCTGTTGTGTTGGTCGCGTTGGCGGTGGTGTCGCTGATCGGATCGTCACTAACCGTTGTCATCTGGGTCTTAGGATTGTTGATATGGGACCGATTTGCCGTCGTCATGCGAAGTGCGACGCAACAAGTGCGTAATCTCGACTTCGTGGCGGCTGCCCAGGCGCTCGGGTGCTCCACGACGCGCATAATCATGTCCGAGATCATGCCAAATATTGTTAATCATTTGATCGTGATTGCAACGTTAGAAATGGCTCATGCCATCCTGCTTGAAGCAGCATTGTCATTCCTTGGTCTGGGCGTGCAACCTCCCGAGCCGAGTTGGGGGCTTATGATATCGGAGGCCAAAGGTATGCTGTTCTTTGATCCCTGGCTCATTACAATTCCTGGGATTGCGTTGTTCGCGTTGGTTCTTTCGATCAATCTTCTTGGCGATGGCATGCGAGATGTGACGGCGCCGGAAAATCGGAATTGAGGGAGCACCCATTGAGCAATCGCATTCTAGAGGTTGAAAATCTCACAATCGAAATCCCTGTACCGTCCGGGATGCTGCATCCTGTGCAAGACGTATCAATTCATGTCGACCGCGGGGAGACCTTGTGTATTGTCGGTGAATCGGGATGTGGTAAATCACTGACGTCACTGGCAATCATGGATCTTTTGCCGAGTAAGGCCGTGCGCACCTCCACAAAACTGGAGCTTGATGGCCAAAACATCATAAACCTCAGTGAGCGCGAGATGTCGGATATTCGCGGTGACCGGATGGGGATGATCTTCCAAGAACCAATGACGTCGCTTAATCCCGCTTATACGATTGGAAACCAACTTACAGAAACATTGATGAGGCACCGCAACGTGTCTCATGAGGAAGCTCGTGTACGTGCCGTCGATTTGCTGGAAAAGGTTGGTATTACGGCAGCAGCCAGTAGGCTTGGCCAATATCCGCACCAGTTATCGGGCGGGCTACGCCAAAGAGTAATGATCGCCATGACGCTGATGTGCGGTCCTGATCTGATCATCGCAGACGAGCCTACGACGGCGCTCGATGTAACAATTCAGGCGCAGATACTGCACCTGCTGGCGAACCTACAAAAAGAGTTCTCGATGGGCATGATCCTGATTACGCACGATCTGGGTGTTGTGGCACGGATCGCAGATCGCGTTTGTGTCATGTATGCCGGTCAGATCGTTGAAAGCGGCACCGCCGAACAGGTTTATAACGCGCCCACACATCCCTATACTCAAGGATTGTTGGCCAGTATCCCGATCCCAGGTAAGACCAAGCGTGGTGAGCATCTGGGTTCTATTCCTGGGATTGTACCTTCGCTGATCGGCGAAATGACGGGGTGCCATTTTGCGAGCCGTTGTACCTACGCAAGCGATAATTGTAGAAATGACCCCATCAATCCGCAGCCGGCGGCAAGTGACGGGCATCGTTATAGCTGCATTTTGCCTACGGATATTTGTGCTTCGAATTATGCCCGCCAAAAGGAGAGTGCGCTGTGAGCGACATAGTTCTTGAAGCCGTCGACGTAACGCGCACATTCATGATTCCTTCCGGCTTTATGAAGCCAAAGCGGCCGCTGCATGCGGTCAACGGCGTCGACCTGAAAATCCGCCGTGGTGAGGTCATGGCGCTGGTAGGTGAATCAGGTTGTGGGAAGACCACGCTTGCAAAAATGATGCTGGGTCTGTTGCCGCCGTCAACAGGAACACTGAACATCAATGACCGTCCGATCGGTGAGCTTGATCGAATGGAAGTTGCCAAGACGGTTCAGCCCATTTTTCAGGACCCCTATTCGTCACTTAATCCGCGCAAGTCGGTTGGAAGTATCATTACACTGCCCTTGAAAGTACAGGGCGATAATGACCCAAGCACGTGGCGCAAACGCGCCGAAGAAATTATGGATTTAGTCGGACTACCGGCGCGCGTTTTTAATAATTATCCGACGCAGCTTTCTGGTGGCCAGCGCCAACGCGTCGCCATCGCCCGCGCCCTCATCAACCGGCCCAGCGTCGTCATATGCGATGAGCCGACATCGGCGCTGGATGTATCTGTCCAGGCCCAAATACTTAATCTTCTGCAGGACCTGCGCAAGGAACTCGGTCTTACCTATTTGATTATCAGTCACAATCTGGCGGTGGTTGAACATATCGCGAGCCGGGTGGCCGTTATGTATCTCGGTCGTATTGTTGAGCAGGCCGATACGGAGACGTTGTTTGACCACCCAAAGCATCCTTATACAGCTGCATTACTTGAATCCGTGCTAACGCCGGATCCTTCTTTGGGCGTGCCCGACACACAATTGGGTGCCGCCTATCCCAATCCCCTCGATATGCCACCGGGCTGCCGATTCCACCCTCGCTGCGCCAAGGTTATGTCGCATTGCTCGTCTGTCGTGCCGCAAAGTACTCTGAACGATGCAGGCCGCGTCGAGTGTCATCTGTATTCTGAAAACTCCGGGATGCCTGCCACATGAGCCAAAGCAATAGCCGACAGGCCGCGATTGACCAGAGCATCGCCTATATTGATTCTGGTAAATTCGAGGCGGAACTTGCAGCGCGGGTTGCCTATCGCACGGAAAGTCAAAATTCGGAAAGTCTGCCAGAGTTGCATCGTTACCTCGACGAGAACATCATTCCAGCATTCAAGGCGATGGGGTTTACGTGCACGAAGTTCGACAATCCTTTCGATGGATTTGGCCCATTTCTTCTTGCCGAGCGCATTGAAGACGAGAACTTACCGACGGTCCTCGGCTATGGTCATGGCGATGTCATACGCGGTCAGGATGAGAATTGGTCCAAGGGCGAGGGGCCATGGAAAATAGCCCTAGATGGTGACAAACTTTATGGACGAGGCACAGCAGACAATAAAGGCCAACACACGATTAATATGGCAGCCATTCGCGAAATTTTGGAGATGCGCGGGCGCCTGAACTTCAACGCAAAATATCTAATCGAAATGGGCGAGGAAAATGGCTGTAAAGGTTTGACGGAAGTTGTTGAAGCCAACAAGGAAGCGTTTCAGGCAGACGTGTTCATTGGGTCAGACGGTCCGCGCGTTGATCCAGCGATCCCGACGATGACCCTTGGTTGTCGTGGTGCCGAAAACTTTGACCTTGTGTGCGATCTGCGCGATGGCGGGCATCATTCGGGGAACTGGGGTGGTTTGATCGCCGATCCTGGTATCATTCTTGCCAATGCAATTTCTACAATTGTTAGTGCGCGAGGCCAGATACAAATCAAGGAGTGGTTGCCGGAGGAACCCTCCGCCCTTGTCAAAGACGCGCTCAGTAAACTCACCATTAATGCTGGTCCCGGTGCGCCGGAGATTGATCTCGATTGGGGGGAGCCGGGATTGAGTCCCGCTGCAAAAGTTTACGCTTGGAGCAGTTTCGCAGTTCTAGCAATGATAACGGGCAATCCACGACGCCCCGTCAACGCAATCGCACCCAATGCACGCGCCCATTGCCAACTCCGCTACACTGCAGGAATGGACCGTGACGCCATGATCCCTGCGCTGCGCGCACATCTTGATGCGAACGGATTTAACAATGTGCAGATTGAGCCGCCACCCGCCGCAAATGCCGGCGGCTTTGAGGCGTCAAGAACTGAGCCCGATGATCCGTGGGCCATGTGGGTCCACGCCTCCATGGAACGTACGATTGGGAAGGAACCCGCTGTCGTTCCAAGCATGGGGGGCTCAATTTGTAACGAAGTGTTCACCGACGTGCTGGGAATTCCTGCAATCTGGATTCCTCATTCTTATGCCGCGTGTTCTCAACATGCGCCGGATGAGCATATTCTCATGTCGGTTACCCGCACGGCGATGCCGATAATGACGGGACTCTACTGGGACCTTGGAGAAGGCGACACGCCGGAAACATTGGCATAAGTGGAGTAAGCCGCGTAAAATTATCAAAGCAGGATTTATCGCGGAGATTTGTATGAGTGACCGGTTGGCGGGGAAATCCATCGTGGTGACAGGAGGCGAAAGCGGTATCGGCCGCGCCATTGTCTTGCGTTGCCTGGACGAAGGAGCATCCGTTGTAATTGCTGGCATCGATGAAACGCAGATGGCCAAGACCGTTGACGCGTGTAAAGCGGCTGGCGCGGATGAACGTGTGTTGGGCGTGCCGACGGACGTGACGCAAGCCGCAGATGTTCAAACGGCCATTGATACAGCAGTTCAGCAATTTGGCAGGCTCGATGTGGCGATCGCTAATGCAGGTGTATTTTGTGAGAAAACGGCCTTTGGCGATTGGAACATCAAAGACTGGGAACGCATGATCGCGGTAAATCTGACGGGCGTTTTCTATGTTCTTCATGCAGCAGCTAAAGTGCTGATCGAGCAGGGTGACGGTGGAAACTTAATGGCGACTGGTTCGTCGACTGCGATTCGCCCGATCAGTGGGCACATGCCTTATGTTGCCAGTAAAGGCGGTGTGCACAATATGTTGCGCGGACTTGCGGTTGAATTGGCACCGCATCAAATTAAGGTCAATACCATTGTCCCTGGCATGGCTGCAACGACGCCAGTGACCAGCCAGCAAGGTTATGTCGAGGCTGGCCTGAAATCTGTCCCGATGAATGAGATTGTCGAACCCGACGAGTTGGCTGCATTCGTAGCCTTCGTATTGAGTGATGAAGCGCCGCACATGACCGGAACCTTGCTCAAAGTCGATGCCGGTCGGACATCGGCCTAAAGGGAAACAAACGGTATGGGACATTACGATCTTTCCAGTAAGACAGTTCTGGTGACCGGTGCGGAAGTTGGAATCGGCCGGGCTATTGCGTTGCGCGCGCTTGCCGACGGCGCCAATGTTGCTATAGCCGGTATTAACCCAGAAATGCGTGACGAAACAATGGCGCTGGTGCGCGATGCTGGATTTGCTGACCGCTTTGTGGCACTTTCTGCTAACATTCGCGATGCCGGTCAAGTACAAAAGATGGTGGACGATACGGTAGCAAAATTTGGTCATCTCGATGCTGCTATCGCGAATGCTGGTGTCATGGTTGTGCGCAGGCCCTTTCTCGAATTAACACATGAAGAATGGCATAATGTCATTGCCGTAAATTTGCACGGTACGTTTCACACGCTGCAGGCTGCGACGCGCGTTTTGAAAGCACAAGGTCTGGGCGGTGATCTTTTTGTGACGACATCATCGAATGCCGTCAGGCCAAGTCCAATGGCCTCCGCCTACGTTGCCTCGAAAGGTGCCATTCAACAAATGGTGCGTGCGCTCGCCGTTGAACTGGCCCCAGACGGAATTCGTGTCAATTCCATCATACCGGGATTGACGTTGACCCCGGGCACAACGTCGCGTGAAGGCCATATCGAGCGCGGCAAGCGCAATATACCAATGGGTGAAGTAACTATGCCTGAAGAGCTTGCCGCCTTAGTTGCCTTTGCTCTCAGTGGAGAAGCACCGCACATGACCGGCACCGATCTCAAGATCGATGGTGGCCGCACATCTGCATAATTACCCCGCGTCTTGATCTACTCATCCGCGAAGGTGCTCGCAGGGGCGTGCGCTTTTCAGCAGCTGAAAGTAAATTGGGGCTAGAGGGAATTTTCCATGACCGAGACAACCCTTAGGGGGCGTGCCTCCTCGGCACCTGGCAAGGCCATTGTGTGCATGCTGCTGGGCTCCGCTTTGCTGATCAGCAACGATGCCGTGCTAAAATGGATGACCGGCAACTACCACGTCGGACAACTTATGTTCTGCCGGGGTGTCTTTATCGGCTTGCCCTTGGCCATTTTGATTTGGCGGGCTGGCGGATTAAAATCCCTGCGCCCCGTTAGTCCGAAGGGCCATGCCGTCCGTGCCATATTGGTGATTATTGGAACGTTCCTGTTCATCACTAGCCTCAAATACCTGCCGATCGCCGATGCCGTCGCCATCACTTTTGCTGGGCCGCTGTTCGTTACTGCGTTGGCGCCTCGGCTCCTCGGTGAACGGGTCGGCTGGCGCCGTTGGATGGCCGTATTTGCCGGTTTTATTGGCATCGTCGTAATCATGCGACCCGGCGGCGGGCTCATTCAATGGGCGGCCTTGTTGCCTCTGGCGGCCAGCTTGTCGGGGGCTTTTCGAGATATCTTGACGCGCCACATGAGTGCCAAAGAAAGCTCCGTTTCGCTATTATTCTATACATCTCTTGCCGTCACCTTAGCGGGTTTGGCGACAGTACCGTTCGTTTGGACGCCGGTTTCCCTGACGGACTGGGGTTGGTTTGCCTTAAGCGGACTGATGGTCGGGGGCGCACATTTTCTGATGATCGAAACATTCCGATTTGGTGAGGCCGCTCTCGTAGCGCCCTTCCGGTATTCAGGGGTTATTTGGGCCGCCCTGTTGGGATACTTTGTATGGGGCGACATACCGGATTCCGGGACTGTCATAGGGATCAGCATTGTTGTTGCTGCTGGGATTTATATCCTACATCGCCAACGGATTCAGAAAGCAGCTTGATTTTCTCACTCACGTAATTTAGCCATATCGGAGCCCACCATGAAAATCGTACAATTTGAAGAGCCCGGCACACCGGAAGTCTTACACGTTAAAGAAGTTCCGTTACCCGAACCTGGTGCCGCGCAAATCCGCGTCAAAGCGCACTCGATTGGCGTTGGGATTCCTGATGTATTGATCCGCTCCGGTGCCTATAGCTGGATGCCGCCGTTGCCTTGTATTCCCGGCACAGAGATGAGCGGGACGGTCTCTGCTATTGGTCCGGATGTTGGCAACGTGACCGTCGGTGATCGGGTATACGTGTCTGCGCGCGAACGTCCACGTCGAGGTGGCTGTTATGCCGACGAAATCGTGGTCCGCGCCGATGAGATTACACCCATTCCCGAAGGCGCCGATATGGAAGCAGTTGCGACGCTCGCTAATTATCAAGTTGCGTGGCATCTGCTTTGGAATATGGCTCGGGTGAAGGCCGGTGATACAGTTCTTGTCTATGCCGCGGCCGGTGGTGTCGGCAGTGCCATTGTTGAATTGGCACTCATTGCCGATGCCAAGGTTATCGGCGTCGCAAGCGGCACAGCCAAAGGGGCGTTTGTCAAAGATATGGGGGCGACGCATGTCGTTGATCGAGGTAAAGATGATGTGGTCGCCCGGGTGAAGGAAGCCACTGGTGGGCGCGGCGTTGATTTTGTGTTTGATCCCGCAGGCGGCCCTGAGGCAATACACAATGCAGCCATGCTGGCACCGTTAGGCACGTTGATTGTTTATGGCCGTCTTGCCGGCTCATTGGGGGGGGATATAGCGGGTGCCATTCGCGATCGTTTCGGCGACTCAATCGGACTGCGCGCGTTCTCAATACATTCTTTCGATCATGACAAGCCGCGCCGCCTTGAAGCAACAGAAGCAGTAATGATTCTTATGGCTAAAGGTGCGTTAAAGCCAGGCATTCACGCCCGTCTGCCGCTTGCCGATGCGCGTAAAGCACATGAGATGCTGGAGGCCGGGATCGTAATTGGCAAAATATTGTTAAAGCCTGAAGATCCAGCATGATCCACTGCGTATTACTGTGGGTCGATCTCTATCCATCCCGGTAAAGCTTCGCAGCGCGCCAGCCAAGATTTAACGTGCGGGTAGGTATCGAGTGGCAAGTTTCCCTCCGGCGCCCGCTTCACATAAGGATAGCAGGCAATGTCCGCGAGCGTGGCGCGGCCCAGCGCGAGCCAATCACCTGTCCTTAAAATTTGTGCTTCCAAAATATTGAGTGCCCGCTCACCGTCTTGTAGATAACCTTCAAAACTTTCTGGCCGCCGCTTGTATACGGTAACGCCACGCGCCCATTGCAGGCCGCATAGGACTTCATTTTGCGCAAATGCCATCCATTGCATGACTTCCGCCATTTCAAGGGGATCTGTTGGGAGCCACGTTTCACCGCCGAATTTACGTGCGATATAGACTAGGTGCGCGGTCGAGTCCCAAAACACCTTATCCTCAATTTCCATCACCGGTACTTGGCCGCGCGGATTGAGTTCTAAGTACGCCGCCGACTTATGCTCGCGGTTCTCCCAATCAATACGGATGTTTTCATATTCAACATTGAGCATTGCCGCGAGCACGCGAATTTTGAACGAGTTCCCAGACATTTCAGTCATATAAAGTTTCATCGCGGGGCTCCAAATAGTTTGGCTTCTAAGGTTGATTGTATCCCGATCAACCTCAGAAGAGTTGGCCATGCTACGGCCTCAAAATCTAATCGTGCCGTGTTTATAAAATTGTGCATGGAGATTTATATATAGACGTCAGAATTCCTTCGAGCATTCGACCTCAAGCGACCAGTTCTTTCGGCTGGGAGACTATTTCAGATTTAATCCAGCGTTGGAATTTCAAAATTTTTGGATCGTTGCGCATCTTTTCAAAGCAAACCAGGTAGTAGGCGTCTAACATAGTTTCGGAATTTAGCAACGGCGTTATCAAATGTCCCGCCACTAAATCGGCGGTTATAAGTGGTAATTGCGCAACCCCAATACCAAGCCCTACGAGCGCTGCATGATATTCGAGCCCGCCACCGTCAAAGTTGATGTGCTTGGCCTCCTTCAGCACGGAGTCTGAATGATCTCCCAGCCATTGTTCCCAGTAGGGGGGGGTGTGCGTGGAATGCACCAGCGTGTGATGTTTTAGATCAGTGATACAATTCAATTTTGGTGCTTTTGCTAAATATTCGGGACTGCAAACCGGCACCGGGTCACTGTTGAACAGAAACGTCTTCGAAAGATTTGGCCAGTTGCCGTCACCGAGACGGATACTAAGATGTGCCGAAGGGTCCAATTCCTCACGCGCGGAGGAAACGACGAAGTGCAGTTCTACGTCCGGGTGCTTTTGGTAGAAACTCGGTAGGCGCGGTAGCAACCAGTTGCGCATGAACATTCTCGAGCAGCATATGGTACGGGGGCCCGACGTGCCGATGTCGATTATTCTATTCGTTTCGATCTCAAGGCGCCGAAGCAAATCGTTGACCTCGTTCCAATAGGCTTTGCCTTGGTCAGTGAGAATAATATTGCGACCGCTACGTTCAAATAATTCGAGGGATATGTATCCTTCAAGAATTTTAATGTGACGGCTGACCGCGCCCGGTGTCACGCAAAGATCTGCTGCTGCTTTGGCAACGCTGCTATGCTGCCCGACAGAGGCAAAAACACGGAGTGAATTCATTGGAGGCAGGCAATATACCATATAGAACTGAGGCCTTCCGATTACCGTCAACAGTTTAATTATTCTAAACTATAAATAGTTTTACTGAATTTATATATGGGGTCAATCAAGATATATATTTTACGAATAATCGGCACACACGTGGTTCTTTCGGAACAAATATTAGACGAGGTGCAAAATGCCTACTGAACCGAAAATGATAGACACAAATGATCTTCTTCCCCCGCCGATCGAAGGACCATCAGCTTGGTATGGCCCTGACATAACCAACAGTACCGACTGGATTTACGAATTAGGCGTGGGTGAGGTAGCCGAGATAGAAGCGGTAATGAAACCACTTGCAGAGCAAGAAATCGAAATTTCATCGATTACGCAAAATGACTTTTCGCTGCCAACCCTCGGTCCAAAACTTCTAGCGATCCGTGACGACGTCACAAAAGGCCGCGGGTTTGCCTTGATGCGGGGCCTGCCCGTCGACCATTGGTCGATACGTGAATCGGCGACGGCTTATTTCGGCATTGGAACGCACCTGGGCAACGTTGTTTCACAAAATGCAATGGGTCATATTCTTGGCCATGTCCGGGACGTAGGACGTGATGTGGTAAATGATCCCACAGCGCGACTTTATCAAACCAATAATCGCCAACGATATCATACGGATCGTACGGATGTTGTCGGGCTGCTCTGCCTACGCACGGCTAAGACGGGCGGATCATCATCGCTCGTAAGTTCAATGACGATCTATAATGAGATGTACAAACGCGCGCCCGACCTGCTGCGTGAATTGTTTGAATTATTCCCGATTGATCATCGTGGCGAAGTTGGACCCGATAAGAAAGGGTATGCCATGTCGCCGATTTACTCGTGGTATCGGGGGTTCTTGTCAGCGTTTTATACCCGAAGTTACATTGATTCGAGCCGTCGCTTTGCGGATCTGCCGCCTATTGGTGGGGCGCGTCTTGCTGCTCTTGATATGGTTGATGAATTGGCCAACGACCCCACAATAAACCTGCACATGGATTTCAAACCGGGCGATATGCAGTGGGTCTATAACCACACGTCAATGCACGACCGCACCGCTTATGAGGACTGGCCTGAAGAACATCGCAAGCGCCACTTGCTTCGCCTTTGGTTGTCGATACCAGGTGACCGGCCCTTGCCCGAAACCTACCGCTATCGTTGGGGCAAGATCGAGGCAGGAGACCGCGGCGGTGTACATGTGCCGAACGGAAAGTTGATAACGCCGCTTAAAGCCTCCTAAGCTCGCTCGCAAATACCTTTTAACGTCACCAATTACCTGAAAAAGGAGGCCGGGTACGTTTGTACCCCGCAAGGGCCTCGGTAATCTTGAACCGTGTCGGAAACTGGAACGAAATGTGTTTCTGCACGATCGCATCACGCACAAATTTTTCGATCGGCATACCGGCGACGACACCCATGCCGCCGAACAATTCCAAGCCCTGTTCGGTCAGCCGCTGCACTGCCGTTCCGGTAAACGCCGTTGCCATATGTTCGTAAGGCTGACGCTCGACAGTCCCATCCTCAAATACTTCTGGATGGTCCTTTGCCCATGCAGCAGTCCAGATCAGCCGGCGTGCTGCTTCAAGGTTCGTTGCCATGTCAGCGATAAAAAGGCCGGCAGCTTGGTGTTGGATGATAGGCTTCCCCCCAGTCACGCGTTCTTGGGTGTATTTTAGAGTTTCTTCGAGCGCGGCACGCCCCAGACCGAGCGTGATCGCTGCAATCGTCACATGAGTGCCCATATCGGGGCGTTTTGGTCCCGGCGGTAGAATGCGGCCTTTTGGCACCCGAACATTGTCGAAAAATATCTCCGCATTGTCGCCGATGCGCCGACCGATCTTTGACATCGGGTGGCGTACGAGACCAGGCGAATCCCCCTCGACAAGAAACGATTGGGCACCATCGTCGGTCTGAGCAATAACAAGGATCATCTTGGCCAGATACCCGACGGTCTGAAAATTCTTGGCGCCGTTGATGATCCAGGATCCGTCAGGTTGCTCAACGGCTCTCGTTTTCAAACGCACATTTTCTGGCGTTTCGGTGAAGTAATCGAAGCCGAGGTCCGTATCGGGCTCATGGATGGCGACACACGTGAAATAGTCGTCCTCGTTCACGAATTTGGGCAGAAAATAAGCTCTTTGCTCTGGCGTCATACGCAGTTCGATCCAATCGCGCGCGCGCCGGGCCGTTAACATAAAATAATAAGCGGTACCAATATCACCAGCTGCCAGTTCCTCGGCGACCAGACAAGACGTCAGGTGATCAGATGCGCCGGAGCCGCCATTTTCTTCCTGCAGCACGAACGTTCGAAAGCCAAGTTGAGAGCCCTTTTTCAAAACCTCCCACGGGATTCGGTCTTCCCAATCCGTGTTCCGTTCGAGTTCCATGGCGACGGGCCTGATCTCTTCTTGCGCGAACTTGCGCGCCATTTCTTGAAATGCACGTTGCTCATCACTCAACCGGATATCAAACATGAATCACTCTCCCTTATGGATATTCCGAACCGATGAGAATATCTCCTCTGTTCGCCGTTTTTTATGCAAAATATTTGCTGTCGCGCGGCCTTAAACTCTACGCTACCCGGAATTTATATCTGGTTTGACTGTAGAAAAACATGCAGAAATTATTCAATCTGTTTAATAAAAATGAATGATAGAAACCGCACGCGCTGTTCCTAACGGATGGTCGTATATTTTGTCAGAGCCACTTCTGACGGTGTTACACCAAGGCCGGGAGCATCGCTCAGGCTGATACGCCCTTCACGGATTAAAATAGGATCGGTGACGACATCGTCTGCGAGATACTGATTAGTAATACTTGTGTCCCAATCCAGCTGAGGTACGGCAATAGCTAGGTGTGCGATCGCTGCACTGCCGATGCTCGTGTCGGCGAGCTTGCCGGCGAGATTGACGTGCATGCCCAGTGTGTTCATGAGCTTGGACGCTTCGAGTACGGGAAATGCACCGCCCAGCTTGAGTGTCTTGAGGCTGCCTCCAGCAGCGGCCTTTACGTCATGGTGGCGTTGGATATCACCGATTGAATGGTAGCCTTCGTCAGCGCCGAGCGGCACCTCGGTCGCCGCTGCACAACGCGCCATACTTTCCAAATCAGTCCCCATGACAAGTTGCTCCATAAAATCCAATCCAGCGTCTGTTGCACCTTTGGCAAAATCCAAGGCCTCATCCGGCGTATAACCCTGGTTGGCGTCAGCCGAGATGCGCGCGCCGCTTCCGAGGGCTTCGCGAATGGCATGCGCGCGTTCTAGATCACGTTGTGGGGCATTGACGCCGACCTTGACCTTAAAGGACGTGAAGCCGGCATCCGCTTGCGATTTTGCATTTGCTACTTCGTTTTCAAGGGTACCACCAGCGACGAAAGTCAACATAGTTGCGTGAGTTCGTGCCGAGCCACCAAGAAGTTCGTACAAAGGTTTACCTACCCGTTTACCAGCGATATCAAGCATGGCAATTTCTATGGCAGCTTTGGCTCCGTTGTTACCGTACATAGCGCAATTGACGAGGCTATGGAAGTCGGCGTGCTCAGGCGTTTCCGCACCCTCAAGTTTCGTTGCCATATATTGGGCTGCCGCCACCATGCCCACATGGGTTTCCCCCATCATGGCAGGAGCACATGGCGCTTCCCCCCAACCGACCGTCCCGTCCATGTCCGCCATGCGAATGATCAAGTTGTCAGCCGTGGTCACAGACCCACTCGCTGTTGTAACGGTTTTCTTGAGAGGGACGGAAATGCCAAAGGCATCAAGTGACGCAATCTTGAACATTGAAAGATGCTCCTTCATTATTCCATTGCCGCGAATGCCTAAGATCATGCGCTCATTTTTGACCCAGAGATATGTCTACAATTCGACGAGCTATGAAAAATGAAGCCTAGTTATTCTACGTCACTGGTATTTTTGAAAGGGATGACGGTGGACGCTTGCGCATATTCACACATGACATCCCTTCCAAAACTGATTACTCCGCGGCGGATACACTCTCGAAGTATTCGACTTCTTCCGGGCTTTGTTTCCAATCCGGGTAGCCGCGCCTTTGCGTTGCACGGGAATACTTTTCGCCGCCATAGCGAACGCGGAATAATAACGTACGTTCCGATCCATTCTCGTACTCATGCAATTCCGCCGGTGGATGAACTATAAACGCCCCAGGTGTCACGGGCACTTCCCCATCTAGGGTGCGCATAATTCCACCGCCTTCGAAACAAAAATAGATTTCCGTCGCTTCTGGATGGCAATGGTAGGGACTGACTTGGCCGGGCTCCCAACAGGCAACTGTATAATCTCCTCCTTCCAAGGTCCCAAGAATTTTTTCAATATGCTTACTCGGGTCAAATTCGCTTTCTTCGCGCAAATCGTGAACAATCATCCCCTTACTCCTTATTCAGTTGAATATTAGATCAGTTAATCCTTGAAGAACGCAATCTTTGTAAGCTAAACAAATCGGCGCACGGCCACCGCCTACAAGGCATTAGCCTGAACCATAGGCTAGAGTCATATTCGGATTAATGGTAAAAGAATATGCAGAATTTTGTTCGATCGTTTAGTTTATGTAAATAATAGGTGCTGTTCAAAAGATCTTGTAGAAGAAGAATAAATGAGGTGTGCACACTTGATCTCCGCTGGCCAATGCGAGGAACCAGATGAGCAAAATCCTCCTTTAAATTAGCAGGTTGATTGTTCCTATTTATTTGACGACGGACAGACGGAAAGCATATCGTCTTCCTTAGTGTTCCATCGGGAATTTTAGGCTTTGCTGATATTTGGTACCTAGATGCTGATACTGGAACGACCTACGCGATTGGAATTAGAAATATTATTCTTGAAGCCATTAAGAGAGAAGAAGCCAACGGGAGGATTTGATTGCCTGACTTGAGAAATAGGAGATTTAGACAGTTTTGGGATTGCAGATTCGGCGTACAAGTTAAACATGTCTAATCAATGTAGGAGTTTGAATGATGCATGTCCCCGCAACCAAATTTAATCCCATAATTTCAATTAGTTATGGGGTTTTGGTGGCCGCCCACTCAGCTGAAAAACATGCTAGGTCGCACATAGGTTGCACCTTAATTTGGCCACATTCGTTAGTTCGGGGTCCGTATAATGCTTATACCGGGTCCTACGTGCCAATCTGACTTTGGCCCCGACGGGGGGCAATATCACATTTACCACCCTATATCTCAGTGTACATGCAGTTTCGCTCCTTCGCTGAAAACAAAATGGCGAGGCAAACAACTCAGAAAAAATTTATAAAAAATTTTCAGCCGAGCATCAGGCTAGGCATGTATCGGTTTAATGGCTTGTCTGGCTGGGGGACTATGTGTGTCGGTAGTCTGTATGCGCAAACCCAAGTTTATTGGCGATTTACCCGTATCCGCCTATAAACCCACTACGCATCAAGATGCGGTAGAGGCCGTGCCAACCTCACTAATGACAGCCCAAACTAACAACACCGATCAAGAAACTTTATGGCTCACAACTGATATTTCAACTTTCCCGCCATCAGGCGAAAACTTGGCCGCATTGGAAAGCAGATTGACCATTACTTGATCGAGGCGGTGGTCATCGCCATTTACCATTACGTCAGGCGCAACGTCGACAAATATGAAACTAACATTGTCCTCTTCGGCGTATCCCTGATTTATTTTGACTGCCTCTGTTACCAAGGTCGAGAGGTTTAGCCGCTTAAATTCAAACTCCATATTACCGGATACAATTTTTTCCATATCCAAGATGTCGTTAACTAAGATTATCAACCGGTTGGTATTTCTGTAGGCAATCTCTAACAAGCCCGCCGCCTTATCTGGCAATACCCCAAAAGCACCATTCTGATACGCCGGGAAGGCTTGAGCGTCGATCACAAGGCGGTTCATCGAAATTACCGCGAAGAGGGTCTGCAAGTGCGTAAACGCAAGAGGAAACGGATCGGCCCGACGGATCGACGACCGATTGACTTGCCTGAAAGGATCAATGAACGCTGGTCAATAGACTTCGTATTGGACGTCCTGTCAAACGGCAGGCGGATCCGGACGCTCAATATCGTCGATGACTGCAGCCGGGAATGTCCGGCCATTGAGATTGTTACATCATTAACCGGTATGTGGGTCGTCAGGGTTCTGGAACGCCTGTCATATATACGAAAGTTGCCCAGGGCCATCGTTGTCGATAATGGCTCGGAGCTCGTCAGCAAGGCACTGGATGAATGGCCCTATCGTAACGGCGTGCGACTGCACTTCATCGAACCCGGCAAGCCTGTCCAGAATGCTTTCATTGAAAGCTTCAACGGAAAGTTTCAGGATGAATGCCTGAACGAACACTGGTTCACCAACCTGGCCGATGCCAGGCGGACCATCGAAGAATGGAGGATCGATTACAACACCCGAAGGCCACACAGTTCATTGGGCTATATGACGCCCTTTGAATACGCTCAGAAAAGCGAATATCGTGCTGTAGAACTCTCAACTTGAGTGACCAGTTCTAGGGGGCAGGTCACCAAAACTCACTGATGCCCCGAACCCGATTTGATAGAACTTCCCTTTTAAATTATGAGAATGCGCTCAGGGAGTTTGAAAATTGACTGGAAGGAGGGGGCCGGCCTTCAGATCTAATTATCGTTGTATGAGTCCCTTAATTACGTATACAAGCCATTTGGTTTCTATTCTTGGCGAAGTCTATTTTTGGAAAATATTTCAATTGTCACGAAGTGACGGACGTATTAATTGGGGATTAATTCACCCTTACGAATGTCGAATGGGTCGGCTCTCGGGCCCTGATTTTTCATGACCGAATAGCCGTCCTCAAAACGGTCGCAGAACAACTCAACCATGATGCCGTCCGGGTCCGTGACATACACACTGTTCGTGATGTTGTGCTGCGTCGTGCGATCAACATTCACACCCAATTCCAGGAGTTCTTCATAAGCCGCTTGCAGGTCTTCCCAGCTGTCCAGTTGCCAGCCCAGATGATTGAGCCCTGCATGTTCCTCCTCCGACACAGGGCCTTGAGCGCGTTGGTTAAGAGAAAGATCGTGATGTTTCCCGCCGAAGCTCAAAAACACGAGTGTTTTGGCGTCGTTCCAGGCCACGACCTTGAGTCCCAAGATCTTCTCATAAAATGCGACCGAGGCATGTATATCGGTAACGTTTAACACGGCATGATGCAGCATCTTTGCACGGATCATTGATTTCATTCCCATCATGGTTCATGGCCAACATGACGAACCGCTACATTCGCTAGATAAAAACTGTACCTGAAACTTTTGATAAGTAAAACCGCAAAAAAACACCCCAGAACTCGCACATCGCGGCCTCTGGGGTGTCAGTCGCGCTATTCAACAGCTGAAACGTTCCCTATTATCGCGGCAAGAAAATTCGAGATCACCCGTATCTTTAACGATAAATTGTCGATGCCGGGCTGGACGGCGCGCTAGCCAATCTACGAATTTTGCGGACACATGAGAGGAACCGACATGACCAAAGAGGGCACTGTCAGAGGAAAACCTACTTTGACGACGATCTACCAAATCCTTAGAATTTGTGGATGAAAATTCAGAATCCCTTCCGCTATTTCAAAACTTCACCTGAGATTATCCGCCTTGCCGTTATGATGTATGTCAGATTTCCGCTCTCACTTCGCAATGTAGAAGATCTGCTCCACGA
>Ga0114999_10002487_pt1 | contig 24168 bp, 20 predicted proteins | sample ArcticOcean_MG_C_3_FD_89820 | JGI IMG/M metagenome (GOLD analysis project Ga0114999, IMG submission 89820) | Marine microbial communities from western Arctic Ocean - ArcticOcean_MG_CB8_126 | ecosystem: Environmental > Aquatic > Marine > Oceanic | place: Arctic Ocean: Canada Basin | collected...
ATTGTTGCGTGTGTCACAGGCAATGACAACGCCTTTCTGTGCGGCATTGGCGATGCCCGATTTGAGGATATACTGTGCCAACCCTTGTGCCGCTTCTCCCATGGTGCGCGCGTTGATGCGATTGGGACCTGGTCCCATTTTTCCGCGAATGCCACCCGTGCCAAATTCGATGTTGGTGCGAAATGCGTCTTCTAATTCGTCCAAGTCGGCTTGTGCCATTAGGGCTTCGATGTCGGTCACAAAAGCTCCGTAAGCAAGTTCAATGAGCCATTTTTTAAGATTTAGCCCTGCTTCTGCCGAAAGTTTATGAGATTGTATCAGGGTGTCCACTGCATCATGTGCTGACATTGTGAATCCTTTGCGAGAGGGTAACGAGGCGCGTGTATCTGTCTCAAAGGCAGAAGGGGAACGATTTTAAAGAGGGTTGGTCGAAAAACCGCCACTTGAATAATAGTCGATTGGATACTGGTATGTCAAGTGCTGTCTAACTAATAGAAAATACTTGATTTGTAGCTGTCTTTTGACTATTCTCTCCGTGGTCATGAGGAGATCGCTGTGTGGTTTACTTTGCTTATCGTTATCACATGTTTGATTGGTATTCCCATTGGGATACTGGTATTGTTGATCGCGTTGTTGATTCTATTGCCGGTTCATATCGGTGCATCGGGTTATTATCGCGAAGAGGGCTATGCCGCTGCGGGTTGGGTGAAGGCATTGGCTGGGTTGGTTGGCGTTGTGTTTGAATACACCGAGGTGGGTGGGCAAATTCAAGTTGTGTTGGGCAAGTGGGTGATTTGGCAACCCAAAAAAGATGACGAAGATGTTGTTCAAGAGCAAAATAAGCCAAAGTCACCTGACCCAGTGCAGACTCAGACTGTAACAAAAGAGGTGATGCCCGAATCTGGGGGTGCTCAAACTGCGGATGAAGACCCCGTAAGTGAGTCCGTGGCACCGCCCATAGAAATTTTTTCATCGCCCAAAGTTGACGCAGAATTACCCCAAGATCGGACCATAGAAGTAGAATCCTCAGAAAAAGCACCAAAGTCTACGCCCTCATCTGTTCCACCAAATCTTGAAGAAGAAAAAAAGCCTTCGGTCTGGGCACGTTGGAAAACGTTGCGCATTCAACTTTCTCGGTATTTGGATTATTGGCATGATGCGCGTCCAATTGTCGGCCGATTTTTAAAGCGGTTGATGCGGGTTCTGGGATTTCGATACGTGGACATTGATGTGGTATATGGCGCAAACGATCCTGCACAGACCGGACGGTTGTTTGGGTATGTCGAGGCGGTTCGCCCTCTGTTGGGCAAATGTTCTTCCTTGGTATTGACCCCAGACTTTACCCAATCGCGGCTTGAGGGTGCTGGCGCGGTTGAAATTTCTTTGTCTCTATCCCGGTTGCTTTGGGCGTTTTTGGCACTGGTTGGACGCGGTGGGATTTTGGGTGCTAAAATCTGGTGGCGAGAGCGACAGGCCAAACGGAATGCTATTTTGACTGAAGCGTAGTTGGTTGTAAAGTTGGTGCAAGGTGCGTTGGAACCTGGTTTTTTGTGTTTAGGGCATAAGGAGTGGATATGGCAATAGAAGATTTGATCAGAACGATGATGAAAGAGTTTCGTGAAATTGTAAAAACCGAAACGGTGATTGGTGAACCTGTGGTTGCCGGTGATGTGATTATTGTGCCAGTTTCGAAGATATCTTTTGGATTTGGTGCCGGTGGTGGGAAGGGCACCAAAGATGGTGGGAGTGGAACAGGTGGTGGGGGCTCAGTACAGCCGGTTGCGTTTATTATTATTCAAAATGGGAAAGCGCAGTTGGTGCCGCTTGAAGACAAGGGCATGTCGGTGGGCGACCTGTTGAAATATGCGCCAGATGTGATCAAGAAAATTAAGGATTTTAAGGATAAGCGGGATAAGAAGAAGACGGGGGATGAGAGTGGCGTGACAGACAGTGAGGCTGATAACCCGTCTTAAATGTATGATTATAAGAAAAAAGCCCTGCGAAGATATTCTTCGCAGGGCTTTTTTTATATGGCTGAATTGCGTCTATTGTGTTGTTTGATAGTAGGGGTTGTCACCTTCGGCGTGATCGGTAATATCCAGCACGCGTGTAATTTCAGGCACGGCTTCTTTGATCATAACCTCAACACCCTGTTTCAACGTGACGTCAACCATCCCACATCCTTGGCATCCACCGCCAAATTGGAGGTAAACCGTGTCTTCTTTGATATCAATGAGAGAGACATTGCCGCCGTGAGATGCCACACCAGGGTTGATTTTTTCGTCGATGACGGTTTGGATTTTTTCGGCCAAGGTGCCTTTGAGGTGTGGGGGGACTTTGTGTGGGCTCTCAATTTTGAACCCCCGGCCCATCAGGCCGTCCACAAAGTCGAGTGTTATGTCTTGTGTGAACTTGGTGCTGGCTTCATCAATGTAAACGTTAAAACCATCTTGTTCGATGACTGTGTCCGTTTTAGCATCTTGGCCTTCTGCGACAAAGGCGAGGCGATAGTTGGCACGCAGTGGCGATGTGGCTTCTGCCGTGACTCGCACGCCTATGATGGGCGTTTCTTGGTCTTCCATGAGGCGTTTAACTTCACTGTGTGCTACGTCAGTTACTGTGATGTTCATAATACTCTCCTAAAGATCAGGGTTCGGTGCCAAGGAAAGGAGCTCGAGTTATGCTTTAAACTCCCAAACAGCGGCAACCTTGTTTTTGTGTTCAATTATGAGGCTGGAGCAACTTGTAAGAGTTGTTCTGCTTTTTCTTGAAGTTCCGATTTGAGGGCATCTTCATCCCCCAAGAGATCTTGTAATGTAATGCGATCGAGCATTTGGTCAACCACAAATTGAATGGCGTTCCAAAGGGATCTGACAGAGCAGTTGACCGTATGGGTACAAAATTCTTCTTGTCCTGCATGATCTTCACAGAAATCGGGGTCAAAGAGGCGACCGCCAAGTGCTGACAGCACGTCGGCTATAGAGACTTCAACAGCGGGCCGGGCGAGTTTGTAACCCCCGGCTTGTCCGCGTACACTTTCAATGAAGTTGCCCAAACGCAAGAGACGAACCAGCTTCCCAACGTTAGCGGTTGATAAACCTTCCGCTTGGCTGATCTCAGATATCGTGATGCTGTTGCCGGTGTTGCGTTCATTGATGGCTATTTGGATCAAACAGCGGAGACCGTATTCTTCTTGGGTGCTGAGCTTCATTGAGAAACCTTAAGAGGCAATGGAAAATGATGAAAGAAACGTTCAAATAATTGTCTGGTACAGATCGCAGATTTAGAGCATGCCGAGTTCGAGTTTGGCTGCTTCAGACATGCGGTCGGGTCCCCAGGGGGGATCAAAGACCAAGTCGAGTTTGACATCGTACACGCCGTCAACCCCTCGGGCCGCCGATTCCACTTGCCCGGGTAGGATACCGGCGACTGGGCAATTGGGTGATGTAAGCGTCATTTTTACGTACGCATTGCCATCGGGTTCTAGTTTGAGTTCATAAATGAGACCCAATTCATAAATGTCTACAGGGATTTCTGGGTCATATACTGTTTTGAAGGCTTTGACAATTTCTAGTTGAACCGCATCGATGTCTATGGGGTCAGTAGGTTTATTCCCAGGTTCAGGTGCCTGAGTAGGCGCTTCTGTTACTGGCGCTTGTATATTGTGTTTGCCGTCTACCATTGGCAAATCTGCTAGTGGCGCTTGCACATTGTGTTTGCTGTCGGGGTTTGGTGCATCTTCTGCGTGATTGGGTGCGTCCTCAGTTTTTTTTCTTTTGAAAATTTCGCGCAAGTTCACAAGGTTTCTCCCTCTGTGGTAATCGAGGCTTGGTGATTGTGTAAGGCAGCATGCGCTGCATGCCAGGGTAAAGTTGCACACTTAACACGCGAGGGATAGTCGCGGATGCCTGAAAAGACGGCGAGTTTGCCCATTGTGTCGAGGTCTGGGCCAGATTCTTTTTTGGTGATCATATCTTGAAAATTGTGAAACATGGCTTCAGCCTCTTGAACTGTTTTGCCTTTGAGCGCGTCTGTCATAAGAGATGCCGAAGCTTTGGAAATGGCACAACCCGATCCTTGAAAGGCGATATCTGAAATGTGGTCCCCTTCCAAGTTCACGTAGAGGGTTACACGATCGCCACACAAAGGATTGTTGCCTTCGGCGGTTCTTTGTGCCGCTTCTATCGTTCGGAAATTGCGGGGATTCTTGTTGTGGTCAAGAATGAGTTGTTGATAAAGTTCGCGTAAGTCAGGCATATTTTTAACTAAAGACACGGATCACTTTGTGCAAGCTCTGTGAAAGCGCGTCAATGTCTTCTTTGGTGTTATAAAATGCGAGAGACGCGCGTGTGGCAGCGGGTATGTCAAAATGCTTCATAATGGGTTGCGCGCAGTGGTGGCCAGCCCGAACGGCGACACCGTCTTGATCGAGTATCGTGCCCACGTCGTGTGGGTGAATGTCTTTGACAACAAAAGAGATGACCCCCGCCTTATTTTCGGCCATGCCGATGAATTTGAGACCGGGCACTTGGCTGAGTAAACCGTGTGCATATTCCAAAAGTTCAGATTCATAAAGTTCTGCACCTGCAAAGTCAATGCTGTCGAGATAATCGATTGCTGCACCAAGGCCGATAGCACCAGCGATGTGAGGTGTTCCTGCTTCAAATTTGTTGGGGAGCACACCATAGGTGATTTTTTCGAAGGACACGTTTTGGATCATGCTGCCACCGCCCTGATAGGGGGGCATGGCGTCTAAGAGGTACTCTTTGCCATAGAGAATGCCGATGCCTGTTGGTCCAAAAAGTTTGTGACCCGAAAAAGTGTAAAAGTCGCAGTCGAGTTTTTGCATGTCCACGCGCTGATGGGGTACTGCTTGTGCGCCGTCCAGATGAATCGGTACGTCGTGTTCGTGGGCAATTTGAACCAATTCCTTTGCCGGGTTGATCGTTCCAAGGACATTGGAAACGTGAACAACGGAGACCAGTTTGGTGCGCTCATTAAAAAGAGTGCGATAGGTATCTATGCAAAGTTCACCCTTGTCATTGATGGGAATGACGCGCAACTTGGCACCTTTTTCTTCACAGAGCATATACCACGGAACGATATTGGAATGGTGCTCCATTTCAGACACAATGATCTCGTCGCCTGGGCCGATGTTTTGCCTGCCATACGTTTGGGCAATGAGATTGATGCCTTCTGTTGTGCCTTTAACGAAGAGGCATTCTATGTCCGTTTTTGCATTGATGAATTGTCGGATTTTTCTTCGTGCAGCTTCATAGGCATCGGTGGCAACTTGACTGAGGTGGTGTACGCCGCGATGCACATTGGCGTTTTGATCGGTATAATAATGTGAAAGGGCATCAATCACCGACCTGGGTTTTTGCGCTGTAGCGGCATTGTCAAGGTAGACGAGGGGATGTCCCTGCACTTGTTGGCCGAGAATGGGAAAGTCTGCCCGAGTGCGGGATGCATTAAAAGGTTGCACGGGTTTTGAGGCCCGTTCGGGCAGGGGAGGCATCAAGATGTCAAGTGGTGAACTCATGCAGTTTCCTTGGCATGATAGAGGCGATCAAATTTAGCTTGGATGATGGTTTCAAGATGTTGGCGCAAAGAAGCAATTTTAACCCGGTCAACAATGTCATCAGCAAATGCTTTAAGTAACATACTTTGAGCTTCTGTCTTGGATATGCCACGGGCTTGCAAGTAGAATAGGGCATCATCGTTAAGTTGACCGATAATAGCACCATGGGAGCATTTCACTTGGTCTGCGTAAATTTCAAGCTGAGGTTTGGTATTTACACGGGCATTGTCAGACAAGAGTAGATTTTCGTTTTTTTGATAGGCGTCGGTGTGTTGGGCTTTTTGATGTACGAGTATTTTGCCCCTAAAGATGGCACGGGATCTGTCACCCAAAATGCCTTTGTAGAGTTCATGGCTTGGGCAATGGGGTTCGGCGTGTTCGAGCAATGTGTAGTTGTCTATGTGTTGATTGCCTTCAAGCAGATAGAGTCCGTTGACCGTGGCTTCACATCCTTCACCCGCCAAATGCGCTGAAACATCATTTCGCACAAAGGCACCCCCAATAGAAAAAGCGTGCGAAGTGATATTTGTGCTGCGACCCAGTTTGGCGTGTTGATTGGCAATGTGAATGCCTTGAAGGGTTTCAAGCTCGAGTTTGTAGTGATCAATTTGAGCATTGTCACCCGCTAGAAATTCTGTGACACTGTTGGTCAAGTAGGTTTGTTCGTTGATACCCGCATATGTTTCAATGAGGGTGAGCTGGCTGTTGTCTTCTGCAATAATGAGGTTGCGTGTGTGGGTTACTGTGGGTGTATTTTCGGCTTGTGACAAAAATAGAAGGTGGATAGGGCGTTCACACACTGTGTTTTTGGCAATATGAATATAGGCACCGTCTTGTAAAAAGGCGGTGTTTAGTGTTGTAAATGTCAGTTGTTCTGACCCCACGACATGGCTGAATTGTTCTGGCACAGTGTCGGGGTTATTGTTGAGGGCTTCGGCCAATGATTCTGCGCGGACACCATCGGGCAAGTCTGAGATTTGAGAAAGATCTTTGGCAAAATAACCATTTATGAAAACCAATTGAATCGTATCTGGCAAAAGGTAGGGAGCCAATGTCTCGGCTGTGATGCTGCCTTCTGCATGAGGCTGTGCCAAGGAGAAATCCGATTGGCTCAGCATAGAAACATTGACGGTTTTCCAAGCTTCATCGGCAGATGTCGGTAGGCTGGTTTGTTCAAATTCTGAAATGGCGGCTTTGCGAATTTGATGAATGGGTTGACTCGATTGGCCATTGAGGGATGCTTCAAAGGTTTTAAACTTCTCAAGCCACGCGTTGTGATTGGTTGCCATAGGAAAACGAACTCCTTAAGAAAGGCGCGTAAAATTTGAAGGCAAGCAAAGGGCAAACTCAAAATATTTAGGCAGTAACTGCATCGGATGCATGATCTTTTTTAATCCAATCATACCCTTTTTCTTCTAACTCTAAAGCGAGGTTCTTGTCACCCGATCGGACGATACGCCCATCGAGTATGACGTGAACAAAATCTGGAACGATATGATTGAGTAACCGCTGATAGTGTGTGATTACAATCGATGCTTTGTCTGGGCCGTGGAGTGCACTGACGCCATTGGAGACAATGCGAAGTGCGTCAATATCAAGCCCCGAATCGGTTTCGTCGAGGATCGAGAGTACTGGGTCAAGCACGGCCATTTGAAGTATTTCGTGTCGCTTTTTCTCACCACCCGAAAAACCTTGATTTACAGGGCGGCTCAAGAACTTTTCATCCATCTCTACAAGTTTGAGTTTTTCACGTAAGAGTGCTAAAAAATCAACGGCATCTACTTCATCGTCGCCTCTGGCTCTGCGCATGGAATTGAGCGCTGTTCGCAAGAAGTAAGCACTGTTTACACCTGGAATCTCAACAGGGTATTGAAATGCGAGAAACACACCCGCTACTGCGCGCTCGTCTGGGCTGAGTGCGAGCAAGTCCTGGCCTTGATACATGACCTCGCCTTGGGTGACTTCATAGGCCTCATGCCCAGAAAGGACTTGGGCGAGCGTACTTTTACCAGATCCGTTGGGACCCATAATGGCATGAATTTCGCCCGGATTGACTGTGAGGTTGATGCCGTGCAGGATTTCTGTGTTTTCAACACGGGCGTGAAGATTTTTAATTTCGAGCATGTGGCTGTCCTTTTAATGGATACGCTTTGATGGTGATTATTTGAACCGAAATCTATAGGAACCTTTATCCCACACTGCCTTCAAGGCTAATGCCTAAGAGTTTCTGTGCTTCAACGGCAAATTCCATTGGCAAGTTGGCGAGTACTTCTTTACAAAAACCATTGACAATCATAGAAACGGCATCTTCTGTCGATAAGCCGCGTTGGTTACAGTAAAAGATCTGATCTTCGCCAATTTTAGATGTGGTGGCCTCGTGTTCCACTTGGGCTGTTGAATTGCGCACATCAATATAGGGGAAGGTATGTGCACCGCATTGGTCACCAATGAGCATTGAGTCGCACTGTGTAAAGTTACGTGCGTTGGTAGCACCTTTAAGAATTTGTACGGCACCGCGATAGGTGTTTTGCCCACGCAGAGCAGAGATCCCTTTGGAGATGATGGTGCTCTTGGTGTTCTTACCAATATGAATCATTTTGGAGCCGGTATCGGCTTGTTGCTTGAGAGAGGTTACGGCAACCGAATAAAATTCGCCTACAGAATTGTCCCCTTGCAAGATACAACTGGGATACTTCCAGGTTATGGCCGACCCTGTTTCAACTTGTGTCCAGGAAATTTTGGAGTTCACGCCCCGACAGGCACCTCGTTTGGTCACAAAATTGTAAATGCCACCCTTGCCATCTTTGTCGCCAGGATACCAATTTTGCACGGTCGAATATTTGATTTGTGCATTGTCATGGGTCACGAGTTCGACGACCGCGGCGTGCAATTGGTTTTCGTCGCGCATGGGCGCTGTGCAACCTTCGAGGTAACTGACATAGCTGCCTTCGTCTGCAACGATGAGCGTGCGCTCAAATTGCCCAGTGTTGGCTGCGTTGATGCGGAAGTAGGTAGACAATTCCATTGGACAACGCACGCCCTTTGGGATATAACAGAAGGACCCATCGCTAAAGACGGCGGAGTTGAGCGCAGCAAAATAATTATCTGTGTACGGGACGACTGAGCCGAGGTACTGTTGGATCAAGTCTGGGTGCTCGTGTACTGCATCAGAAAAAGAGCCGAAGATGATGCCTTCTTTGGCCAATGATTCTTTGAAGGTGGTGGCAACAGAAACGCTGTCGAAAACGGCATCAACGGCAACACCGACAACACCCGCGAGCATTTTTTGCTCTTCAATGGGAATGCCAAGTTTTTTGTATGTGGCTATCAATTCAGGATCGACTTCATCGAGGCTCTTTGGGCCATCCCCCTTTTTCTTTGGGGCAGAATAGTAGATAATATCTTGATAATTTATTTTTGGATAGTTGACCATGGCCCATCGTTCGCTTGTTTTGCGTTGTAGGGGGTCGGTCATTGTCAGCCAGTGTCGGTAGGCTTTTAGGCGCCACTCGAGTAGCCATTCGGGTTCATTCTTCTTTGCCGAAATAAAGCGGACAATGTCTTCATTTAATCCTGGTGGCGCAGCATCTTGTTCGATATCTGTAACAAAGCCAAATTTGTATTCGCCTGAGGTTAGGGCTTCGAGTTCTTGGGTTTCTGCGCTCATAGGACGACTCCGTGGGATTTGTTGCAAAAGAAACAGACTGTGTAAGATAGTAAAAGTTGATGTGGGGCTAAACTTACTCAATCTGTACGTAATTGTCAAGATTTAAAATGGACAAAAAGGTCAAGATTGAAATCTCGAAAGCATTCAAAACTTAATATGTTGGATTATATCAGTTTGAGTAGTTTTTTGTTTTGGCAAGCTAGTTATTGTCCCCAAGCTTTTCCACTGGCCTTGCTACGCTTTTTCCTACCAGGCAAATCATCTTTGGCAACAACAAAACCGACAAGTCCTTTTTGCCCCAGCTTTTTGAGATACGCCAACAAGGAAATTTCGGACTCCTTGACATTGAGCTTGTGGATACCACTTAGTTTTCGAATCATTGCCTCAACGTTTGTGCGGCCATCGCACATGTTCCATACTTGAGAGCCAATTTCATCAAGGACGAGGGTCTTTTGATTGGGGATCCAAAAGAGCTTAGACAACGCACGCACTTTCCAAGACTCGCCGCGTTGCAAGGTTACGGTCACTTCGCCTTCCTCATTTGTTTCCCACGTGAGTTGGTCGTTGCGAACGGGTTTTGATTTGAACATGGCCTCGCGGCCAATTTTGGGCTGTTTTTTGAAAGACAACATAAAGTAACTCCCTTTGGACACTGTGTTTTAGCGAATTAAAACAAATCCCGTCGTTCGGTCAAGCCCAAAGCTTTAAGTTTTTTATGTTCGGAGGGAGGTTTTTTTTTATGCCACGGGCTCTACTGCACGGACAGATTGGATGCAGGATTCTATGTCTGGGGCATTTTCTTGTTTTTTCCAAAAGCTTTGCACAGCGAAGATTTTATTGGCCTCTAAATCGGTCCAAACACGCCCAGTAAGATGCTGCCTGGGGCGCATATTCCAAAAGGGGAGGGGCTGTAGGAGACCTCGCCAGCGACTTTTTGGGCGGCCTATGATGTTTAAGCGTTGGTTGTTGTCGCCTGAGGTTTCCATTTGGTTATCCAAGTGGATGTGGCGCGAGTCTTTGCCAAAAAATTCAGGATACCATGCGTCCAATGTCCGGTTGGTGAGAATCGTTTTCGCCAGACCGAGTCTGTCTATGAGCAAGGTGTTGCTATCTTGTTCAAATTTTAACCGCACATGACCAGACTTGAGTTCGAAAGATTCGAGTTTGTATCCTGGCGGTGAAGTACACGTCATGTCGTACAGTGCCCAAGGCTGGGGGTCTTTAGGATCTGTGTCTACAAGGGAGTTCAGAATGATTGGCAGTATACTTTCAAGGTTTTCATCGTGCCGTCCCATGATGCGAACAAAAAGCAGGCGATCTGAGAGGGGGCTGTAACAGGCAAGCGTGTACACGATGAAATTGGATTCCCAGGTAAAAAATTCAACATTTTGCATTTCGGGCAAATTCAGTCCAGTGATGTGGGTCGTGCGTTCGACTTTTAATTTGCTTTTTTGCTTCTCAGCATTTTTTGCCAAACCTTCGATGTAGCGATCCACAATTTGTGTTACACGGTCATCACCACGCGCTTCTTTCCATTCTAGTTCGAGGCGGACAATGTGGGAATCATCGAGCCTTACACCTCCATTATTGGCTTCGCCCGTAATTTTACCGGGATTCCAGTCGGCAGGGACTTTAAGCTGAACCCCCTGCCATGCAAACGGTAACCAAGAGGTATAGGTTAAGTTCTTCATATGGATTAACTTTCTGAAAATTAAAGGGTTTGAGTGTATTAAGATACAAGATGATTAGTTTGAAGTCAAGGGATGAGTATGTGTAACGGGAGGTCGGTGGAGGAGGTGCATGGGTGATAAATTTTCAATTTTTAGGCGGTTATCCCAATCGAATGGCTTGACGGATGCACACGTGTTCACTATATTCAAATGTGCAGGGCATGTTTGGGTAGCATTTTGTGAGTAATTAAAAATAAAATAGTGTGTATAGGAGGTTTATCAATGCGAAAAAAATTGACTGCCCGTCAACAAGAAATTTATGACTTTATCTCAACGGCCATCCGAGATCACGGTTACCCCCCGACCATTCGTGAGATTATGGACGCGTTTGACATCGCATCTACAAATGGTGTGCGTACTACTTTGGCTGCTTTAGAGAAGAAGGGTTATATTCTGCGTCACGCGATGTTGTCTCGGGGCATCGAACTTACGGATTATCTCGAACGAGACACTGATTTGTCCAGCAATATTCGCGAAATCCCTCTGATAGGACGGGTTGCTGCAGGGGAGCCCATTTTGGCTGCTGAAAATGTCGAGAGTACGTTGTCTGTGGATGCAAGTTTTGTGCCTTCTGGTGATGTTTTTGCACTTGAAGTGCAAGGGGATAGCATGCAAAAGATAGGTATTATGGATGGGGATATTGTGCTTGCCCGTCAACAAACCTCTGCACACCAAGGTGAAATTGTTGTGGCTGTTATTGGTGAAGAAGCAACCGTAAAACGGTATTATCAAGAAGGAAACCAAGTACGCCTCATGCCCGAAAATGACGCCTATCAACCCATTATGGTTAGCCTGGATGCTGAATCGTTTCGGATTGCTGGAAAAATAGTGGGTTTAATGCGGCGGTTTTAATTTTCTCAGATCCATATAAAATAAAAAAGGCGACCTCTGAGAGGTCGCCTTTTTTTTAATTTTGGCGTTGAAAATTCAGGCCGGGTAATTGGCGCGCACATCCTTTGAGTTCTAACATCAACAAAATGTTGAGGGTTTCTGCCGGAGAGGATTTAACTTGCCTGGCGAGTTCGTTTACTTGGATTGATTGGTGGGATGAAAGGTTATCCCATACCAAGCGCTCTTCGTCGGTGAGATCGACTTCTGGTGAGCGTGTTGGTTGCAGCGACAAGCTTTCGGGCAAATGCCTTTGGATTTCTTCTACAATGTCTTCTGTTCGATGCACCAACTGTGCCCCTTGCCGAATCAATTGGTGGGTACCGACGCTGCGGCCTGAGTTGATCGGGCCTGGCACAGCAAATACTTCGCGGTTTTGTTCTAGTGCAAATTGGGCTGTGATTAATGCGCCACTGCGTTGTCCTGCTTCAACCACCACAGTTCCCAAGCTTAGACCACTGATAATACGGTTGCGTCTGGGGAAGTTGTGTGCTTCTGGTTTGGTACCGAGTGGGAATTCTGAGATGGCAACACCGTGGTCACAAATTTCATGAAATAAACCTAAATTTTGTGAAGGATACGGGTGATCGAGGCTGCTGCCCAAGACTGCGGCTGTAGCCCCGTTGTGGTTCAGGGCCCCTCTGTGTGCGTGGGTGTCAATACCAACAGCCATGCCACTGACAACCGTAATGCCCATTTGGGCAAGCTCGCTGCCCAGTTGATCGGCAATGTGTCGGCCGTAGGACGTAAAGGAACGGGAGCCAACAATTGCGATTGTGGCATTGTTACACTGATCGATGTTGCCCTTATAAAACAGCACGGGAGGGGGGGCGAATATCTGACGTAAATGGTAAGGATATTTAGGGTCGGCCAATGTGACAATGGATATGTCCTCTCGTTTGGCCTTTTGGATTTGTTCTATCGCCCATCCAGATTTTTGATGTTGTGCAATTGTCCTCGCGAGATTTGGTCCAATTCCTGATAGGGCCTGTAATTGATACTGGGGTGCAGAAAGAATTTGTTCGGGCGTTTTGAAATGAGTGATGAGTGTCGATATACCAACAGGGCCCAGGCCGGGGATACCGGACAAGATGAGCCAGGGAATTGGGTCGCTCGCCATGAGTTGCTCCTCCTTATGGAATCAACTGTGGCAATTGCAATTGGTGTGCCAAAAAAAAGCCCCCAAGCTTGCAGACTTGGGGGCTTTAGGTTGAACATATGTTTCAATTGTTTGGTTTTTAGATGAACACAATGTGTCAAAAAAATAATTATGCCATGAACTCTTTTTCTTCTTGAAGGCGACTGGCACCCACTTTGTCACCCAGGTGACGAATGAGCGTTTCGATGCCCGCTCCTGTGACAGAAGAGATGCCTAGGTCGGTTTGGCCATTGAAGAAAGGTCCCTGATGTTCTTCTGGTGGCAGTTGGTCGATTTTGGTGGCAACCAATAGACTGTCTTTCTCGAGCAAGTGGGGGCTGAATTGTTTGAGTTCATTTCGTAAGATGTCCAAGTCTTTTTCTGGATTTGGGCTTGTGACATCAATCATGAATAAGAGAATGCGTGTTCGTTCGACATGCCGTAGAAATTGCATGCCCAATCCCTTGCCTTCGTGCGCGCCTTCAATAAGGCCTGGTATGTCGGCCATGACAAAACTCTCGTAGGTATCGTATTTGACAATACCAAGGTTGGGTTGCAAGGTGGTAAACGGATAATCCGCAATTTTGGGGTGCGCGGAGGACAAGCGCGCTAACAGGGTCGATTTGCCAGCATTGGGATGACCTACCAGCCCAACATCTGCTATGAGCTTGAGCTCGAGCTCAAGATAGCGTTCTTGGCCTTCTCTGCCTGGGTCTGCCCGTTCGGGGGTTCGATTGATGGGGGAGGCAAAGTGCACATTCCCGCGTCCACCACGGCCCCCTTCTACGATAATTTCTCGCTGGGTTGTTTCGAGTAGATCTGCTAAGATTTCACCCGTTTCGCCATCTTTGATCAGTGTGCCAGGAGGAACGGGGATGACGGCATCATCCCCTCGTTTGCCTGACATTTTTCGCTTCGCACCATGTTCTCCGTGACCACTACTGATATGTTGTTGGTATCGATAATCGAGAAGTGTGTTGAGGCGGGGGTCTACGGTAAACACGACATCACCCCCATCGCCTCCATCGCCTCCATCGGGACCTCCACGGGGGACATATTTCTCGCGCCGAAAACTGTGGCTTCCGTTTCCGCCATTGCCCGAGCGTGCATAAATTCTTACTTGATCTACAAACATGGCTAAGATTCGCTAACTGTGAAGTATGGGTGAGGGGCTAAGATGCTTCTGCTGGATAATTATTTTTTAGGAGGAGCGTTTCTTCAATAGGAATATGTTTGTCGGCACTGTGAATCAGATCTCTGGCGGTGTTATGAACAAAGGATATGACTTCCACACGAGGCCCAATAGTTTTGACCAGATTAACCAGCGAGACAAAGTCACCATCACCGCTGACCAAGACCACCACATCGAGGGTGTTAACAAAACGCATCACATCAATGGCCATGCCCATGTCCCAATCACCTTTGGCCGAACCATCGCTACGCTGTCTTAAATCTTTGCGTCTTACTTCGTAACTTTTTTGTTGAAGCATAGAAATAAAACCGCTTTGGTCTACATCTGGTGATTGCACGACATAGGCTATCGCACGAATGAGACGTCTGGAACCCACCGCGATTTTAAGCAATTTGTCAAAATCTAAACGTGCATTGAACTGTTTGGATGCATAGAATATATTTTGTACATCAACAAAGATGCCTACGCGTTGTTGTGGTTCTGGTACTTCTTCCCTCATTTGATTCGATACGGACGTTCCTTGTTTTATCCCTTGAATATGGGTGCGCAAATCTGCCAGGTTGTTCATGATCTCTTTGTGTTCGCGTGAATTGCTTATGGCTTCTTTAAACACACGGTCATGTGTTTCCTTGATGTCTCGAATCGATGTTTTTGGAAGGGTGTCATTTTGCGTTGCTTCGATGTTGTCAAGGCGCTGTTCTACCCGCTTAATAGAATCATTAAGGCGTTGTATTTCACGCGTTAGGCGCGCAAGGTCTTGGTTGGGCTGTGGTCGTTTCGCCGGGGTGGGACGTTTGTCCATCATTTTAGGTGACCTGAGACAGAGCAGCACCCAATGCGAGGGCAAAGGTGGGTGATTCTGGGTCAATTGGCGCATCGGTGGGGGGCTGTAGAAGGTGATCTGAAATACGAAACGGAACGATGTTGGGGGCCTTAAATTCTGAGATGGGTTTGGATAGGGAGGTAATAGGCTCGGTTTCTCCACACAGTAAAACGTGGTCAAAGACGGGGCGTCGTCGTTCTGCGCTGAGGTCGCCCTGTATCCATTGTTTGATTTGTGCCACGTTTCGAGACTCATTGTGCGGTTGGTTATGAAGGAACACTGTTTCTGCTGTGGTTAAGGCATTGTTGGTTTGTGCAACAAAAGAACCCCACTCTTTTCCTAGCCAAATGGCACCTTGGTTGTTATGGGTCTGTTTGTGTTTGCACAAGGCGTAAAGTGCCAAGGGTTCTGGCATAAATGTAACCGTATCAAACCCCAGGTCTGTGAAGTATTCGGTGTAGGTTTGGGTGATTTCTTTGCGTATGGCTGTCCAAAATGCAATACGTCCGGCAGGGTGAAAGTCAATGGCGTAGTGATCAATTGAATCAATGAGCACCTGGCTGGCTTCCCAGTTGATTTGGGCTTTGCGATCAGACTCGGAAGCAACTTCAAGTGGAACGCGCTGTATGTGAAACAACCCGCCGCCGAGTGTGATGACCACCGTGCTGGACGTTTTGGGAATATGTTTGGAAAGTTCTAGTTCGTTGAGGTCTGGTGGTTGACTGGGCAAGGCGAATGATTTACAAACGTCAAGCGACAGGCCTTCCGGTTTGGTTGAAATTACCAGAACACGTAACTGGCTGCTGGATAAATGCAGGCTTGTGATTTGTTTCATGGTTTGCTTAATGTGATCATCGGGCGGAGGCGTTCAAGTGTCTTGGGGCCAACACCGCTAACTTTGGTGAGATCTTCCAGGGTTGTGAAGCTACCCGTTTTTGTGCGGTGGTCAACGATGCGCTGGGCAATTTGGGGACCAATGCCTGGGAGTTTTTCAAAGTCCTTTGTTGTGGCAGTATTCACATCGATGGATACTGCGATGCCCGTGTCTGTGATATGCGTCTCTTCTGGGATTTGAGGTACGGGCACTGCGCTTTTTTGTACATCGAAGTCGGGTATAGAATGGGTGTTTTCACGATCTATATAGCTGATAATAATACCCACAAGTAAAGCTGCAGACAGCATCAGAAGGACGACTTGTTCATTTCGGTTAAAGGTAAACATAGCTTAAACGTAAAAAAGAAAGAAGATAAAAGTTAAAACACAAAAGTGATATACTGTTTTTATCTCTTCTTTCTTCTTCCTTTCCCTGTTATTGAAATCCGATTTCTCCCCAGAAGCGGAAATCCCAAGCAACATTTGTTAAATCTCGAATGATATCTTTGCGGCGTTCGTGTCGGAAATTTGCCCCGCCTGTAAAACGGCTGCTAAAGGCGTATTGACTACCCAAACTCAATGACCAATTGCTGCCATCTTGACGAACAATGGGGGCAGCAGGAACATCGGATGTACTGCGCTGTAGTTCTGATTGTGTGTTGGCACCCAATTGAAACCCGAGGTTCAGTTCGAGGCTGCGTTCGAAGCGTCCACGCACAGAAAAGCTCAGGTCGGCTTGCAGGGCATTTTGTTTGGTGAGGGTTGTGCCGATGAGGCGGTCCGCCAAGGTTGGCCGCACGGTTGCTGTGTCTGCTGTCACATTGCGCTGATAACGAATGGTGTTCTGCTCACTTTTATTGCTGCGTATGGATGTGTTGATGTCCCCTTTCCAGCGTGCTGTCCATTGAAAAAGGGGGTTAAACGATTTTTCTCGTGTGTCACTGGTAATACTCCGGTTGTCAAGGCCATCGTCACCTTGGCGGGAATGCAATTCTTGATAACCAAAGTTGGCACTGGAACTGGTCCAGAAATAGCTTAAGATGGGTATTTTTTCTAAGCCTCGCCAAACAGCATCAACTTTTGGAAATGTCAGTTGATCGTCTTTTGTGCGTGTGTTTCCGATGCTTTGGTTGCGTGAAAAGTTTGCTGTGGAATTAAGCTGAAAGCCCAGAGGCAAACGAAGGCCCGTTGATGCCGATGCCTGATCTCGAACGGATTGGGTATTGGTGCGTGTACCTGAGCCTGTGTTGACTGAGCCAACGCCAGATGAATCTTCCAGCCCAAATTGATAGGCTAATGAAGGGCGGCTGTTGAGTCCAAATGCACTAAACGTTTTGGTGCGCGTGACACTGGATTGAATCGCTTGAATAGAGCTGCCCAATGAGCCAACGACCTTAAGTATGGAAAAGGTGGTGTCACGGGAAGCTTTTCTGGTGATCGCCTGAAACAGGCTTGGCAGGTTGAAGTTAATGCGGGCTTGGGTGGTATTGGATAAGTTGACCGTTAGCCCTTTTCGTACACTGCCCAACTGGGTGCGTTGCCCACCGGTTTCAAGTCGCTCCGTATAGTTGGCAGCATAGGACGGGTCGATGCGCAACCATCGGGAAATGTTGGGCGAATATCGAATGTTGGCCGTTTGATTTCGAGAATTTTCTCTGCCAAATTGGAACTTAGAGAGTGAAAAACCGTTTCGCAACTCCCGGTCGATGCCCAACTGGTAGTCTGCCGTTAAACTACGAAAGGGCGAAAATTTTGCATTGTAACTTTCATTCATCGTGAAATTTTCGGTGTCTGTATCGATGACGTTGGACGTGTCGCCTCCGACGGCTCTAAAAGAAAGGTTGTTGTTTTTGCCACGGCTAAAGCGCGTATTGTAACTGATGCTGGATGGGAGATAGAAAAACTGTGCGTCCTGAAGTGGTTTTAACAAAGGTACCCATTTGAAAAGCTTTAGGGCTGGGCGTTGTGACCATGCTTGGCTATAACCGAACGTGCCGTTGACATTTTCATTTTGCGTGCTTCTTCGTTGGGTGATCGCTCCAGAGGTAGAAGCATCGGAGCTATAATTGAGCGATGTATTTACTTTGTCAAAGAAAACCCGGGATACAATGCGTGGTTTTTCTTGTGCGGGCCGTTTGCGCCAGGAAATGTTGAAGCGGGTCTGGCTTCTCACATCGTTTTCGTTGATTTGTTGTTGGGGTGTGAGTACGATATCTGACCCTGGTCTGATGCGGGGGAGGGATGTAAACCGGTTATAACTAAAACGAATGGGAATGGTTGTGCCCCATTCGTTTGGTAAGAATTTGTCAACATTAATGGACGTATCAAAGTTTAACCGATTGGTGGTATTGCCCGAGGCATTGCCTTGGAGGTCTTGGAAGTCGCCACTGCGTCTTTCCAGGTTGATGGTGATATTCCCCAAATCAGAAAGGGTTGTGCGCATGTCCATTACGGCAGAAAATGCTGACTTTTTACGAACATCGTCTACGCGCAACTCATCAAACCAAATCTCGCTTTTCCCCAATAAGACATCCTCGCCACGGTTGCGAATACCGACTGTAAAGGCTTTGATTTGAGACAGCGCGGGTGTTCCACGCACCCTATAGGTGCTGCCTTCAAATTGGATTTGGATCTGGTTGCGTTCTTTTTCATAAAAAGCTTCAAAATCACCTTGTCGAAGGGCCACAATGAGGGAATCGGTTTCTTGGCTGGTGCTTTGTAAGTCGAGGAGTTGCCCTTTGAGTTGAGACATCAACTCAAGATTGACTTTAACGGTGTTGACATCTGGTTCCCACCCCCGATAAACCCGGGAACGGTATTCGTAAAAGTTGGTCGTGTCATCGTTGATGGGCGTGAAACGCAAAAAGGCTTCCACTGGGCTTAAGCCACTCACGAGCGTATCACCCGCCGCAGGGAAGGTTGTGGTATACGTTGGGTCTGCTGGATTGCCCCCGTGAATAAACATGGTTAGGGTGCCATAATTGGTGTAGTCTGAGTTTTGTAAAAAGTTTCGCGAAGCTGAAACGCCGTCACCAGGTATCATATCTGTAAATTCTAAGGAGAGGGAGTTTTCGGATAAGCGCACTCCCGTTGTGCGATCAATTTCCCGTTCTAAACTTGGGGGGGGAACATAGAAGCTGTTGTCGGTTCCGATTGTGGATACTTGGAAGTCGCCAGATTGAAATCCTGCCTGAACCGGGTCTTCCTGCCAATCACTGCCTACGGCTTTGAAGGTGTACAATTGAACGGTGGTTGTGTCATTGTGCTCTACCCAAAAACGCACATAGTCGACGGCATTAGAAAATGTTGTATCGGGTGCACCTTCGAGGGTACGCGGGGCTTCTTGGCCTTTGAGTGGGATGCGTAAAAGACGCCAGGGTGGATTGCTTGCGCCACCCAGTTCGATAAAGGCGTTTGATTCTGTACCAGGGACGAGTGTCGAATTTCCACTGTAGGCCCTTGTTTCAGACGAGAAGCCCCTGTTTGTTGATAGATCGACGCTGTATCGAATGAAGCTTTCCCGTGTGTCGAGAAAACCATTGCTGTTGAGATCTTCACTGTCTGGGCGGCTGTTGCGTTCGGTATTGTTGCCAGATGCGCCATTGAGCCCTGGGGGATAGCGGTCTCTTATATTGGTCGATGACCGGTTTACATCTTGGAAGTTGTCGCCTGAAGGGTCGTCTGGCACAGATAAACCTGGGTATATCTCGGCGAATATACGCCGTTCATCGGCGTCTGTTAAACGGTCTAAACCAATGTCTTCTTCAGGACTGGCCACATCGTCGCCTGTGGGCAAGTTGCCCAATGGATTGTCTTCGGTGCGAAAACCATTGGGGTATATATCTCGGTTAGTTGGGTCGTTGAATATGGGGTTATCCAGTGGCAAGCTGATGCGTTCTGAGATTTCGCCCAGATCAATATGAAGTTGACCATTGTCACCGCGAATCCACAATTCGAGAAATTTGGCACGAGACAAATCGAGGCCATTGAGATAACGCATGATACCTGCCCACGATTGAACCGGATTGCGGTTGGTGTCGTAGGTGACCTGATAGGGTGGGGCACCTCCTCGGGCAGGGTCAAAGCGCAAAGCCAAAATATCAACAATGTTTTGATCTATGGTGATGTCATCTCGGTTGGGTTGGATTTGGGTCAGTGACGCGCGATCGCGTTCAACAGGATTATACCAAGTCAACCGAGCCTTAGGGAGCGTGGTGGTGGCATTGTTGTTTATGGGAGGGCTCGCTAGTGACCAAATGATTTTGCCTATTTGAAAAGATTGGCTGTTTTCTGCCCCTTCAAAGTCGTCAATATAAGCAACGTTTTTGGTATTGGGATTGGGCAGGCTTTGGGCAATTTCGACGTCGAGGTCTATTGTGGACGGGGCTTGGGTGTTGACCAAGGGGATAGAATTAACCCAATCGGTGAGACTTTGAGGTTTGAATCGGAAGCGTGCGTTGGCATCCCAAATAATGGTACGGGCAGGTTCTTGCCCCACGCGAATTCGTTGGGAGGGCGTGGTTTGGTTGCTATAAAGGAGTGTCATGCCAATCAAGGAATATTGGTCTTTGAATGGGCGCTCAAGACGAACACCGAGCAAACTCTTGGATTGGCCAAAGCCAAACAAATCGGAATTTTGATAGCTGATGTCGAGATCTGCTGTAGGATCTGCAACATCGCCTTGTGCGGCGCCCACAAAAGTTATGCGCCCAAAATTGTAATCAATATTGTAATCTTTGCCACGCTCAAGCGTGCGGTTGTTGAGCCGGATAATCTCGCTGCTTTCAATGATATTGAAACCCAAGTTGATTTCTGAAGAACCGCTGGCAGAGCGCACACGAATGGTATATAAACTGGCTTCTGCCCGATTGGCTTGGTTGGTTTCTGAATAAATTCTGGCTACACGCTTGTCGTCGTCCAGGTCTGGGGCACCAAACCCCGATTCACCAAACGGTTCGAGGAAGGGAAACACAAGGTGCCCGCGTTGCAACAGCAACCCGGGAATATTATTGCCGCCGTCTATATCGATAATGTTGTCGGCGGGGGAGGACGCAGACGACCCATTTGTATGACGGTCGAGATTGAAGATTTGGAGGTAGGGTACCCCTTCTTGGTTGTCTATGGGTTCTTCACCTGGTTTTTCGCGAAAAATGCCTACAGCAAGGCCTGCTTGCGGTATTTGCCTGCCGCCGAGACTGTAAACGTTGCGCCAGGACAATTTATAGGTGGGATCTACTGGACGTTGTTGCTTGGCTTTGAGAAGTTTGAGTTGGATGCGGTTGCTGGCATTGGGGTCTGAAATAAATTGAATGTCACCAAAGTTGCGTCCATCGTTGGTTTGATACGCTACAGCGAGGGTGAAACCTGGATTGACGCGCCCGTTCTCATAGATGAGATAACCTTCGGGTAGGATGGTGAAAGCCGTGGGGGGTAATTCGTGGAAAGATCCTTCTTCCAAACCTTTGTCAAATTGTTGTGAGACTGTTAGATCTGGTGCGCCGTTTTCCCAGAATGCGTAAGCAACACCTGGAATGGCCGAGTCTTCGAGGTCATTTTGTAGATTGAAATCGTTTAAGAAAACGCGCACACTTTGTACGTTGACACGGTCTGCATCTGATGGCGGGAGGCCATTGCGAAAGTTCTCACGGTAGACTTCATCGAGGAAGAAATATTGATCTTCGAGATACCGATAGTCTTCTATGCTATAAGCAACAGCTTCAGATTGACCTTGGAATGATTTGCGATTGCTGGAGCCTTTGTCTTGAGAGGTAACCAGGGTGAAGTTGGTCGCACCAACCTTGCCACGTGCTTTAATACCAAAAAGCCCGCCACGGCCTTGGGCACTAAAGCCGATTAAGCGTGTGCCAGGAAGTGATAAGGACGTGTTGCCTGCTTCAATGACATCTATAATGCCGTCTTCGTCGCCTCTATATTGAAGGCGCAGGGATTCGCTAAGATCAACAGCGCTGCCACTATTTTGCTCCAACTGGAGTGTCAGGCGTTCGCCAATGGTGCCTTCAACTGTGAGTTGTGACTCTTGCTCAAAATTGATGGTCGGAAAGCGCGATGTGCGGGTAATCGCCGATTGGGCTTGCCCGAGGGTGTACTGACTTAAACCCGATAGCTCAATGCGCCGACGTCCGGTAATGGTGAGATTGGTTTCGCCTTCGCCTGTAATGGCACTCAAACCCCGAGGAACGCGAATGGGAATGTCCACATTGAGCAACCCCTCGCTTTCGCCATCAATTTCGATTTTCTCGCCGATCTTTTCGAGCGCAATGCGCCTTGATTCGCTTTGAAATCGGTGATTGGCAAAGTCCTGCAAGGACATCACCGCTGGCAAACCGTAGGGTATGCCGCCCAAATCTCTATAGACAAGCAACATGTGTCCCTCGGCATCATTGATGAGTTCTGCTTTGAGAGGAACAAATTCACGTCTTCGTGAGAAATAGGACTTTTGCTGAGTTGCGTCGAGGCTAAATGGAGATGCTTTGGGTACCCATTCTATGTTGAGTTGGGGACCTGCCTGAACGGGTAAGGACAGGCAAACCAGCAGTGCCAACTGTAAGAATAGGAAATGGCGTGATAGAGTGTTGGAAATCAACGTGCAGATGGCCATGAATTTGTCTTAAGGATGGGTTGTAATGAAAACGTTTGCACGGGTGTCGGAAATGAGATAAGTTTCGATTGAACAATTAGTTGAGATAGAATGATGTTGGGCGATAATAATACCATAAGCATCTGTAAAGATCAAGGAAAAACCTTGTTATTTAAGGGAGATATAAAGGTCTTTTTTGGGCATGGGAAAAGATGTATATTTGCTTTGGTAGATTTGCTTTTTTTGAACGGTTTTTAACATAAAAGGTTCCGCATGGTTCTGTCGCGTTATGTGCTTCGCGAACATATAGCTCCATTCATGTTTGGTTTTGCTGTGATCATTTTCTTGCTTGTCGTCGATATGATTTTGACCACATTAGACCAAATTTTAGGCAAAGGCATTCCTGTGCCTGTTGTGTTAGAATTGTTTTTTTTGAACTTAGCCTGGATGGTTGCACTGGCGGTGCCGATGGCTGTTTTGGTGAGTACACTCATGGCATTTGGAAGGCTGAGTTCAGACGGTGAAATTACCGCCATGCGGGCGTTGGGTGTCAGTCTATTTCAGGTCATTCGACCCGTATTGATTGCTGGGTGCCTGTTGGCTTTCTGTATGTTGTGGTTCAACGATCGTGTTCTACCCGAGTTTAATCATCGGGCACGGCTTTTGATGATGGATATCACGCGGAAGCGACCCTCGGTCGCATTTTCAGATTTGGCCGGGGTTGTGGTCGACGATTTCCCCAACTATCGTATTTTATTCGATCGTGTGGATAAGAGTGGACGCATGATGCAAAATGTGAGGGTATATCATTTTGATGGTGATCCTTACCCAGTCAATATCGTCGCTGATTCTGGCCAGGTGATTTTTGATGCTGCCTTGGAGCACGCGTTCCTCAACCTTTTTGAAGGGGCGTTGCTTCGCATTGATAAACAAGACCCTACATTACAGATAAAATCGCAGTTTGAATGGGCTCAGTTGCAGTTAGGCGATGCAGGAAAGCAAATGTCGCGGTCATCGTCTACTTATCGAAACGACCGGGAGATGGGCATTGCGATGATGCAAGCACGAATTGAAACAAATGAAAAAGAGATCGGACAAAGTATAGGGGATATCTCAAGCAGGACGTCTATGCTGTTTGACACGCTGTTGTTGCAACACAATACAGCAGAAGCCGATATATCTGCATTTCGGGCCCTAATTGGCAGAGTTCAGGCCAATACGCGGATTGTGGGGCATAAAGCCCAGGAAGCCAATCGTTTGCGGGTGGAAGTGCATAAAAAGTTTTCAATACCAGCAGCTTGTATTGCGTTTGTGCTTGTTGGCGTGCCATTGGGCATAAGGGTAAGAGGAAGAAGCCCTGCCATTGGGGCCAGTTTGAGCATTGGGTTCTTTTTGATGTGGTGGATATTCTTGATTGGCGGCGAAAAATTGGCGGATCGAGGCGTGATTGTACCTTGGTTGGCGATGTGGGCACCCAATTTGGTGACGATGCTTATTGGTGGGTGGATGACTGGGCGTGTTATTTTGGAGCGCCACGTGCTTAGGAGCCAGGGGCTGTGACTATTTTGAGTCGATATACCTTGGGCCGTTTCTGCGGATCTTTGGCACTTAGCCTAACTGCTTTTGTGGCTATTTCTGTGGTTATCCATTTGGTTGAACACATCAGTGCTTTTTTGGA